>ENA-OWRC01000245-OWRC01000245.1-human-gut-metagenome-genome-assembly--contig:-NODE-245-length-74976-cov-12.171607_pt1 | contig 74976 bp, 57 predicted proteins | sample MGYA00248268_ERZ651895 | MGnify/ENA primary metagenome ERZ651895 (study PRJEB26924, sample SAMEA4378242) | human gut metagenome | biome: human gut; feature: human-associated habitat; material: faeces...
GATAGGGGTCTCCAAAACCTTTGGTGGGAGTTCGATTCTCTCATCCCCTGCTCTTTAAAAACACCTGTTTAGGTGTTTTTTTATTTATAGTAATTTAAATTAAATTTTTATAAAGGAGAATTATATGAAAAAAACAAATAACAGCGTGCTTTCGCAATATCGGGGGGCGTTAATGGGAATATCCATCATATTGATTATAGTTTTTCATTTTACGGATGACTGTCATTATTACTCCTATCATTTTAGTGGCTGGATTTCCTTCTTTTGGAGATATATTTCATCATCAAGTGTGGATGCTTTTTTATTCTTTTCTGGTCTGGGGTTATACTATTCCATGAAAAAAAGATCAGATGTTAGAAGTTTTTACATAAGAAGATTAAAAAGAATTCTGATTCCTTATTGCATCGTAGCCGTACCCTCTTATATTTTACTGGATGTCTGTGTAAATAAAACAGGATGGGGAGAAGCCATAAAAGACTTCACATTTATCACATTTTTCAGTAATGGAGACAGGCTTTACTGGTATATTGGACTTATGCTGTTATGCTATTTGATTTATCCCTATATCTTTCAGATTGTGGATAGCGCACGGGACGCAATAGATGGAGAGATCCGGCTGATTTCCATGGTAAGTGCTGTTACCGTATTGGCACTTGTAATTGCATTATATGAGAAAGAGGTGTTTGGAAATGTAAATATTGCTTTGCTTCGTCTGCCTGTTTTTATAGCGGGCTGTTTTTATGGTAGATCCAGTTATGAAAAAAGGGAAAGTTATTGGAAATGGTTGATTCTTTTTGCGTTATCCGGCTATTTGCTCACCATGCTTCCAAGTGGATCTCCTATTTTTGCAAGGTATGTGACCGGAATTTTTAATATCTCATGTTGTGCGGGAATTGCCTGGATCTTTTCCCAGTTATCTATGCGCCCGGTTATAAGAATACTGGAATGGTTTGGTGCTCATTCGCTGGAATTGTATCTGGTACATGTTACCATACGAAAATTTATGAAGGGAGCAGCATTTCATACATGCCGTCTGCGTTACGAACTGGTGCTGGTATGCAGTTCCATTGTGATTGCATGGATACTTCAGATCCTTGTCCGGTATATAACAGATCATTTGCTTAAGGAAAAGAGGTAAGACCTATGACCCTACAGCAGTTACATCAGGTAATTACGATTGCAGAAAGCCGCTCCATGAACGAAGCATCCCGAAAACTGTTTGTCTCACAGCCCAATCTGTCTGCGGTTGTGCGCGAACTGGAAGAAGAAACAGGAATCACCATTTTTATCCGGTCAAACCGCGGAATCGTGCTTACACCGGAGGGAGAGGAATTTATCGGATATGCCAAGCAGGTCGTGGAGCAGTATCATTTGCTGGAATCCCGTTATATTTCGTCTGCATCCAAAAAAAAATTTTCCGTGTCTATGCAGCATTATACCTTTGCGGTCAAGGCATTTGTGGAAGTGGTCAAGGCTGTCGGAATGGAAGAATATGAATTTGCCGTGCATGAGACACAGACGAATCAGGTAATCGAAAATGTGCGTAACATGAAAAGTGAGCTGGGAATTCTCTTCCTGAGCAAATTTAATGAAGCAGTACTCCAGAAACTTTTCAGGGAAAATGATGTGATTTTTGAAGAACTGTTTACCTGTGACACCTATGTATATCTGTGGAAAGGACATCCGCTGGCACAAAGGGATGTAATTTCCATGAAAGAACTGCAGGAATATCCATGTCTGGTGTTCGAACAGGGGAAAAATAATTCCTTTTATTTTGCCGAAGAGATGAAAAGTACCTATGAATATAAGAAGATGATCCATGCGGATGACCGGGCGACCATGCTGAATCTGATGGTTGGTCTGAATGGTTATACACTCTGTTCCGGGATTATCTGTGAAGAATTAAACGGTAATGATTATGCGGCAGTGCCGCTGGCAGAGAGCGAAAAGATGCGGATCGGCTATATCCGGCACAAGGGGATAAAGGTCAGTCCGATCGGAGAATTATATGTGGATATTCTGAAAAAAAGTGGGAAACCACTTTAAAAAAATTAGTTTTCGTCAAAAAATTCCTGTTTTTGTGATTGGAAAGGCAATTTTTTGGAGAAATTGCATAAGATAGCAGGTATAAATATAAATACACGAAAAAAAAAGGTAGGAATCTGAGTAAAACGGTTGCGCGTTTACCGTCATTATGCAGGAAAAACCTAAGAAATATAGAGTTTGCGGAACTTTGACAGATGAAAAAAAAAGTGGCATAATCGTTTCTAAACTCGGGGATGATAAAAATAATATCTTGTTTAAAGGTAGAAAGAGGTGTTGGATTATGTATGAAACTGTTAAAGTAATTCGGTTATCAGACATGGATGAAGTAAAAGATTTCGTACGTGCTGCAGGAGGCTGCGATTTCGATATCGATGTAAAATGCGACCGCACACTGATTGATGCAAAGTCATTACTTGGCATGATTGGTCTTGGCGTAAAGAAGAATCTTCAGGTTTGCTACGGTGGAAAGAATGAAAACTTCGAAAACGTAGTTGCTAAATTTGCAGTAGCATAATACAATTATTATATCGTGACTATGGAACTTTAAGTCCCGCTCCGTATTCCGGAGCGGGGCTTTTTATTGTAAAATAATGGAACAAATAAAAACCCGCTTCATACAACAGGAAAATACCCGCGGGAGAAAGGAGGCGTACATGCAGGAATTACATATATCCGTGAGAAATCTGGTAGAGTTTATTTTCCGGGCAGGAGATATCGATAATCGTGCCGGAAAGCTGGCGAGTGCAGAGGCCATGATGGAAGGCAGCCGTATCCACCGGAAAATTCAAAAAAGCATGGACACCTCCTACCAGGCGGAAGTACCGCTGAAAATTGAATGGAAAGCCAACGATTACGTGCTGGTCGTGGAAGGACGTGCAGACGGAATCGCCTATGGAAAATTTCAGCCGGATCTGCCGGCTGCGACGGAGTCTGTGCTGCAACCGGAGATGGAGTTTGCGGCGGAAATCCCTCCGGAAGAAGAAATCAGCTTCATCGATGAGATCAAGGGTGTATATAGAAACGTTGCGGCAATGGAACAGCCGGTCTACGTGCATAAAGCCCAGGCAATGTGCTATGCGTATATCTATGCGAAACAGAACCGTCTGGAGCGGATCGGCGTGCAGATGACCTACTGCAATCTGGATACGGAAGAAATTCGGTATTTCCGGGAAATTTTCGATTATGAGACACTGACCGTGTGGTTTGGCCATCTGATCGAAGATTATCGGAAATGGGCGGACTGGCAGATTGCATGGAAAAAACAGCGGCAGGAGAGCATTCATGGACTGGAGTTTCCATTTCCGTACCGGGAAGGGCAAAAGAAGCTGGTTGCAGATGTTTATCGTACAATTTTGCGGGGAAAGAATCTGTTTATCGAAGCACCGACCGGTGTGGGCAAAACAATTTCCACAATCTTTCCAGCGGTAAAAGCAGTGGGAGAAGGGCTGGCAGACCGGATCTTTTATCTCACGGCAAAGACCATCACAGCAACTGTGGCAAAAGAAACGTTCGCACTGCTGGAAGAACAGGGCTATCGTGCCAAAGTGATCCAGATTACAGCAAAAGAAAAACTCTGCCTGTGTGAAGAGATGGACTGCAACCCGGTAAACTGTCCATATGCAAAGGGACATTTTGACCGGGTGAACGATGCGGTGTTTGATCTCTTGCAGAAATCCAACCTGTTTACCAGAGAGGAAGTTTTAGCGCAGGCGAAAGAATATCAGGTGTGCCCGTTTGAGATGAGTCTGGATGTGGCAACCTGGGCGGACAATATTGTCTGTGATTACAATTACGTATTCGATCCGAATGTATATCTGAAACGCTTTTTTCAGGAGGGGATAAAGGGAGACTATCTGTTCCTGGTGGATGAGGCACATAACCTCGTGGATCGCAGCAGGGAGATGTACAGTGCCGATCTGTACAAAGAAGACGTGCTTGCAGTGAAGCGGATCATGAAAGCGCACAGCCGTACGATCTGCCGTATCCTGGACAAATGCAACAAAGCCATGCTGGAAATGAAACGTGAGTGTGAGCACTACCAGATTCTGGACAGTGTGGGAACGTTGACCTTCCACCTTATGCGGCTGGCCTCCCAGATGGATGAATTTTTGGAAAAACCGCGGGAATTTCCGGAGAAGAAAACGGTGCTGGATTTTTACTTTGCGCTGCGCAATTTCCTGAATATTTATGATCTGGTGGATGACCATTACGTGATCTACAGCCAGATGACGGAGGAAGGCCAGTTCCGGATCCGGCTCTTTTGCGTAGATCCGTCGGTCAATCTGCAGAAATGCATCGATAAAAGCAATTCCACGATCTTTTTCTCCGCAACGCTCCTGCCGATCGGATACTATAAGCGGCTACTTTCCACGGACGAGGATAACTATGCCATTTATGCGCAGAGTACGTTTGCCCAGACACAGAGACTTCTCGCATTTGGTCGGGATGTGAGCACAAAATATACGCGGAGGAACAGAAAAGAATACGAAAAAATCGCGGACTATATCGGTGCAGTCACAGAAGCACAGCAGGGAAATTACATGGTGTTTTTCCCGTCTTACCGGCTGATGCAGGATGTATATGAGGTCTTTGCCGGGAAGGCGGCCGATTCGTGCGAGATTCTGATGCAGCATAGTAATATGAAAGAACACGAAAGAGAAGCGTTTTTGGAAGAATTTGAAAAAGAGCGCCAGGGGACACTCGTTGCGTTCTGTGTGATGGGTGGAATTTTCGGGGAAGGCATTGATCTGAAAAACGATCGGCTGATCGGTGCCATCATCGTGGGAACCGGACTTCCGCAGGTCAGCGATGAACGTGAAATTTTAAAGAATTATTATGATGAGCGGGGATTGTCCGGATTTGACTATGCGTTCCGCTATCCGGGAATGAACAAAGTCCTGCAGGCAGCAGGGCGCGTGATCCGGACCAGCGAGGACCGCGGCGTGATCCTTCTGCTGGATGAACGTTTCCTGCAGCGCGAATACGGAGCGCTTTTTCCGAGAGAATGGGAAAAGAGAAGCGTCTGTGGTCTGCCGCAGCTGCGGGAAGAAGTGAGCCGGTTCTGGTCAGACGTCCGGGAGGAGCTTTAAAAACTCTTCGGTGGAGGCAGAAACCGGAAGGGTAGGGTTTAACGAAGCCACCAGCTGCCGCTGCGGGATCGTTTCCTGCGTGTGGACGAGAAAGAGATCCTCCGGCTTGTGTTTCAGACAAAAATCCGGGATAAAAGCAATTCCAAGACCGATGCGGGCCATGTCAATGAGCAGATCGTTGCTGCTGAGCTCTACCTGAGGCAGCAGTTCCAGCTGATGCTGCAGGAAAATGTGGTGCAGAAATTCACTTGTCGTGCTCTTGCGGTCTAACATCATGAGCGGATAGGTGCCAAGCTCCGAGAAAGGAACGATGCGGTCCGCCAGATCAAAATATGCCGGATTGGCGACGAACACATCCGAGAAAGAGCCAACCGTTTTCTGAATATAGGAAGGATTCAGATGCGGGTTTGGAAAATTTGTGATAATCAGATCTACCCGGCGCTGCTCTAACAGGTCTACACAGCCCATCGAGCTGGCATTGGTGATTTTAATCGGAACATCCGGGAATTTCCGATGGAATTTCTGCAGATACGGCAGCAGAAAATAGCGGCAGATCGTGTCGCTGGCACCGATATGCAGCTGTCCTAAACCAAGAGAGCCGGATTCTAAAAGCTGGCTTTCGCCGCGTGAGATCAGATTCATGGCAGGTTCCACATGTTTCAGAAGCAGAGCACCGGCAGGAGTCAGCTGCACTTTTTTTGTGCTACGGATAAAAAGCGGCTGTCCCAGCTTCCGCTCTAATGTTTTGATAGACTGGCTTACCGCTGACTGGGAGATAAAAAGCTTCTTACTTGCATCCGAAAATGAGAGAGAGCTTGCAACATAATAGAAAACCTTGTATAATTCATAATTGATATCCATCGATCATATCCTCAGTAGTATAGTATAGTATAGGATATATTATATACCTTTCACAAAGGAGAGAAAAGGAGATTATCATGAAAAAGGGAATTTTGAAAACCTTATGCGGATTGATGGCGGCACTCATGCTGCTTGTGTTCGCAGGAACACCCGTTACAACTCAGGCAGCAAAACTGCCATATTACATTAAAATCAATCGTCAGCAGAACTGTGTGACCGTATATGCACTTGATTCCAAAGGCAAATATACCAAACCGGTCAAAGCATTTGCCTGCTCTGTCGGTGTCAACAATGCCACCCCGACAGGAACCTTTGCGATTCCGGCAAAATACCGCTGGCATACACTTATGGGCGGTGTGTACGGACAGTATTGCAGCCGTATTCACGGTGGTGTGCTGTTCCACTCTGTTTTTTACAGTTCACAGGACCCGAGCAAGCTGGCATACAATTCTTATAACCGTCTGGGACAGACGGCATCCCACGGATGTGTCCGTCTGAATGTGGAAGATGCCAAGTGGATCTATGACAACTGCCCGGTAGGAACCAAAGTAACCATCTATGACAGCAAAGATCCGGGACCATTGGGCAAGCCTACCCCGATCCGTATTGATGTAAACAGTCCGTACCGCGGATGGGATCCGACCGATCCGGATCCGAAAAATCCATGGCTGAAACTCCGTCCGACGATTAAGGGAATCAAGAATAAAACCATCGAGAGAACAAACAGCAAAGTAGATCTGAAAAAGGGTGTGAAAGCTACCGATTACAGAGGTAAGACACTTAAATTTACCGTTTCCGGAAAAGTCAATGCGGCAAAGACCGGAAAATATAAGATTACATACACAGCAAAAGATGCCAAGGGAAATAAGACTCAGAAGAGTATCGTAATTACCGTAAAAGACACGAAAGCGCCATCCATCAGCCTGAAGCGAAAGACACTGACCTACAATAAAGCCGTTTCCAAAGAAAAACTGGTTTCTGCAATTAAGGCAGATGTAGTGGCAAAAGATCTGGGCAAAAAACTTGCGTCAAAATATGTTTTCGTGGATGCCAGAGAAGCACATAAGGCAGTTACCGCTATGGAAAGAGGAACCTATGGAACTTATAGCGTGACCGTATATGTCAAAGATACGGCAGGAAATAAATCCAGAAAGCTGAAAGTAAAGATTAATTTTGTAAATCCAAACCCGGGTACCGATCAGCCGGATCAGCCGGAACCGGACACTCCGGGCGTTGTAACGGACAGTGCAATTACCGTACAGTAATTTCATAAGAACAGGTAATAGATATCGTAAGCGATATTAATTTTACTTAATTGTCAACCCATGATACAATAACATAAAGATCAATAGAATGCCCCCAAATGCAGGGGGCATTCCGTTTCGCAAAAGAAGGAGGTAAATCCAATGGGCAATGTACGTCGTGTGTACGTAGAAAAGAAACCGGATTTTGCCGTAAAGGCAAAAGAATTAAAACATGAGGTAAAGCATTATCTCGGAATCGCTGCAGATCAGGTGCGTGTTCTGATCCGTTATGATGTGGAAAATGTATCGGATGCCACTTACCAGAAGGCATTGCAGACGGTATTTTCCGAGCCGCCAGTGGATGATATTTATGAGGAGAACTTTGACGCAGAAGGCGGAAACGTATTTTCCGTAGAATTCCTGCCGGGACAGTTCGACCAGAGAGCGGATTCCGCAGAGCAGTGCGTGAAGCTTTTAAATGAGGATGAGGAGCCGATCATCCGCAGCGCGACGACCTATGTGATCAAGGGTGACATCACAGAGGATGAGTTAGAGGCGATCAAAAAGTACTGTATCAATCCGGTAGATTCCCGTGAGACCGGTATGGACAAGCCGGATACCCTCGTACAGAATTTCGATGAGCCGGCAGACGTGGCAGTTTTCGACGGATTTATCGACATGGCAGAAGCACACTTAAAGGAACTGTACAGCTCTTTAAATCTTGCCATGACCTTTAAGGATTTCTTACATATCCAGAATTACTTCAAAAATACCGAGAAGCGGAATCCGTCCGTGACAGAGATCCGCGTGCTTGATACTTACTGGAGTGACCATTGCCGTCATACCACCTTTTCGACAGAACTTAAAAATGTGAAGTTTGATGAAGGATTTTACCAGGCACCAATCAAAAAGACTTACGAAGAATATCTGGATACCCACAAGAAACTGTATGCGGGACGCGATGACAAGTTTGTCTGCCTGATGGATCTGGCACTGCTTGCCATGAAACGTCTGAAAAAAGAAGGAAAACTTGCAGACCAGGAAGAATCTGACGAGATCAATGCATGTTCCATCGTGGTACCGGTGGAAGTAGATGGAAAGACAGAGGAGTGGCTTGTAAACTTTAAGAATGAGACACATAACCATCCGACCGAGATTGAGCCGTTCGGTGGTGCTGCTACCTGTTTAGGCGGAGCCATCCGTGATCCGCTTTCCGGAAGAACTTATGTGTATCAGGCAATGCGTGTGACCGGAGCCGCAGATCCGACCGTATCCGTAAAAGATACGATTGCGGGCAAGCTGCCACAGAAGAAGATCGTGCGTGAGGCAGCCAGAGGTTACAGCTCTTATGGAAACCAGATCGGACTGGCAACCGGATATGTCAAAGAAGTTTACCATCCGGATTATGTAGCAAAACGTATGGAGATCGGTGCTGTCATGGGTGCCGCACCGAGACGTGCCGTACAGAGACTGACCTCTGATCCGGGAGATAAGATTATCCTTCTGGGCGGACGTACTGGACGTGACGGTATCGGTGGAGCAACCGGATCTTCCAAGGCACATAACACACAGTCTACGTCTGTATGTGGTGCCGAGGTACAGAAAGGTAATGCACCGACTGAGCGTAAACTGCAGCGCCTGTTCCGCAGAGAAGAAGTCAGCCATATTATCAAAAAATGTAACGATTTCGGTGCCGGCGGTGTATCGGTAGCCATCGGTGAGCTTGCAGACGGACTGCGCGTGAATCTGGATAAAGTACCGAAGAAATATGCTGGTCTGGATGGAACGGAGATTGCAATCTCCGAGTCCCAGGAGCGTATGGCAGTGGTTGTCGCTCCGCAGGATGTCGAGCAGTTCCTTGCTTATGCAAAAGAAGAAAACCTTGAAGCAACCGAGGTGGCAGTTGTTACCGAGGAGCCGAGACTGATCTTAGAGTGGAGAGGAAAAGACATTGTCAATATTTCCCGTGCATTCCTCGATACCAACGGTGCGCATCAGGAAGCAGATGTCGAAGTCGAGATGCCAAAAGAGGAAGACAACTTCTTTAAAAAGATCGAACTTCCGAAAGTTGCAGATGCATTACAGAAAAACGACAACAAATCAGCATGGCTTGCCATGCTTGCGGATCTTAATGTATGTTCCCAGAAGGGACTTGTCGAGATGTTTGACGGTTCCATCGGTGCGGGAAGTGTCTACATGCCATACGGCGGCCGCTATCAGCTGACCGAGACACAGAGCATGGTTGCCAAACTTCCAGTTCTGAAAGGAAAATGCGATACCGTAACCATGATGTCCTACGGATTTGATCCGTACTTATCCTCCTGGAGTCCATACCACGGATCGGTATATGCCGTACTGGAATCCCTTTCCCGTATCGTGACCGCCGGTGGTGACTACAAGAAAGTACGCTTCACCTTCCAGGAGTATTTCCGCAGAATGAGTGAAGATCCAAAGAGATGGAGCCAGCCGTTTGCAGCACTGCTCGGTGCATTTGATGCACAGATCGGTTTTGGTCTGCCGTCCATCGGTGGAAAAGATTCCATGTCCGGAACCTTCAACGATATTGACGTGCCTCCGACACTGGTTTCTTTCGCAGTCGATGTGGCAAGAGAAAAAGACGTGATCACACCGGAACTGAAAGAAGCAGGAGATAAGCTGGTACTCTTTACGATCGAAAAGAACACGTATGATCTGCCGGTATATGAGCAGGTGATGAAACTGTATGACAAGATTCATGAGCTGATCGGCAAGGGAGCAATCCGCAGTGCCTATGCACTGGACGGAAAAGGTCTGGCAGCAGCAGTCAGCAAGATGGCATTCGGTAACAAATTAGGTGTAACCATCGCCGATGATGTGACTGCAGAAACCTTATTTGCACCGGGATTCGGTAATATTGTTGCAGAAGTAAAAGAAGAGTTTCTTCCTATTATAAAAGAAGCATCCGCAATCGTTATCGGAGAAGTGAACGACGCACAGAAATTCGTATACAAAGAAATGGAACTTTCCATGGATGAAGCACTCGATGCATGGCAGGGAACACTCGAGCGTGTATTCCCAACCCGCGCGACCGAGGGCAGGGAAAAAGTACAGAGTGACGTATACGATACGAAGAATGTTTATGTATGCAGAAACAAAGTCGCAAAGCCGACCGTATTCATTCCGGTATTCCCTGGAACAAACTGTGAGTACGACAGTGCGAAAGCGTTTGAGCGTGCAGGTGCCAATACCATTGTAAAAGTATTCAAGAATCTGAGTGCAGCAGACATCCGTGATTCTGTCGATGAATTTGTCAAGGCAATCAACCAGTCACAGATCATCATGTTCCCGGGTGGATTCTCCGCAGGAGATGAGCCGGAAGGATCTGCAAAGTTCTTTGCAACAGCATTCCGGAATGCAAAGATGACAGAGGCAGTAAGCAGACTGCTGTCAGAACGTGACGGACTGGCACTTGGTATCTGCAACGGATTCCAGGCGCTGATCAAACTCGGACTTGTTCCTTACGGACAGATCCAGGCACAGAGTGCGGATTCCCCGACACTGACCTACAACACCATCAACCGCCACATCAGCAAGATGGTATATACCAAGGTCGTAACAAACAAATCCCCATGGCTGCAGCAGGCAAAGCTTGGTGCAACATACTGCAACCCGGCATCCCATGGAGAGGGACGTTTCGTAGCTCCGAAGGAATGGCTGGACAAGCTTTTTGCAAACGGACAGGTTGCCACCCAGTATGTCAATGAAGCCGGCGAGCCAACCATGGATGAAGAGTGGAATGTCAATGGTTCGTACATGGCGATCGAGGGTATCACCAGTCCGGATGGACGAGTACTCGGAAAGATGGCACACAGCGAGCGCCGCGGTGAGGCCGTTGCCATGAACATCTACGGAGAGCAGGATATGAAGATCTTCGAATCCGGAGTTGCTTACTTTAAATAGAATTGTTTATCTTCACGCGTAGTTTCACTCGAACTACGCGTGAAATAGTTTTAATAATAGAAAAAAGTGAAAAAACTCTTAAATGCTTAAGAAAATATTAAAGAATTTTTTCAATAAAATGTAATTTTGGTGTTGCAAAGATACAATACTTGGTGTATGATATGCACGTAGAGTAGTTAAAAGTGTACTATAAATAGTACGACAAGTGATGAACTACTATCGAGGCTATGGAAACTGGAACTTGTTCCAGACAGACCTTACAATTGCAGATACATATTAGAAATATAAGTCATCGGAACCTCAGCTTGCTGATCTTGATGCTGGACAATCAACGTTGATATCACACTCTACGCCGACGCCTGATGCACGAAAGTTTCTGGTCATTTATGATTTGTGTGTCTGTAGATGAAACTGACGATGGACTTAACAGTAAGACCGAGGAAGGTCAGTGGAGGCAATTAGCGAGAACATTGGATTGGAAGAATCGTCCGCAGCGGTTTGGAAGAGAAGATGAAGGAACTTAAACATGCAGGGTTAAACGAGTAGATGAGATGGAAGTTGGTCAAAAAGAAAGAGAGGAAAAAACATGAAATCAAGCAAAAAAGTGTTAGCTTTTGCTCTCGCTGCAGCTATGGTTGTAACAGCAGTTCCTGCTACAAACGCACAGGCAGCTTCTACAGCAAAGCTTAGCGCAAAAAAAGCCACAGTTTATTCTGCTGGTTACAAGACCGTTACAGTTACAACTCCAAAGTCTTGGAAGTCTGTTAAAGTAACTGCAACAAGCAACAAGAAGTCTGTTGCAACTGTTAAGAAGACAGCAGCAAAGAAGATCAAGGTTACAGGTGTTAAGCCAGGTACCGCTAAAGTTACGGTTAAGGTAACTTACAAGACTTCTACAAAGAAGAGTGCTAAGACAAAGACAAAGAAACTTACTTACACAATGAAAGTTGCTAAGGTAGGCGTTGCTTTATCTGGAGAGTCAGTAGTAGCAGTTGGAAGCACAACTAAGTTAACAAATACTAAGAAAAATTCTTCAAGAGCTAAGATTACTTACACATCCAGTGACGATACCATTGCAAAAGTAGATGCTACAACAGGTGTTGTTACAGGTGTTAAGGCTGGTAAGGCAACAATCACAGCTAAGATTACAGTTGGTAAGGATTCAGCTGAAACTACTAAGGATGTAGAAGTGAAGAACCATGTTCTTTCTACAGTAGCACAGAACAAGTTAACAGAGCTTAAAGCTACTGTTGCTGGCGATACAAAGAACCTTAAGACAACTGATTTCACAGTAAAGAGTGAAGCAACAAACGTTGTTTACCCAGTATCTAAGGTAACAGTTGATTCTAAGGATGCTTCTCAGGTTACATTAACTCTGTTCAGTGAGTTGAAGGATGCAGCTACATATGATGTGACTCTTGATGGAATCACAAAGACATTCGTAGCTTCTGACGGAAAGGTTGCTTCTATCGCACTTGATAAAGCTACAATCCCATATGCTACTGAGACAGAAATTAAGTTAGTATCTAAGGATGCTAATGGTGTTGTTGTAAAAGAGCTTAAGTATGGCAATCCTGATGCTAGCTATGATTTTACAATCAATACAAACGGAAACGGTTATACAAACGGTTCTAAGTTATACTTAAACAAAGTTGGCGATACAGCTACAGCTGAGATCACATACAAAACAGGCAAGTATGACCAGAATGGTAAGCCAGAAGGAAACATTGGACCAAACAAGGTGACAATTACTGCTGCAGATCAGTCAGCTATCAATGATTTTAAAGTAAGAATTGATGGCGCAAACAAGAAGTTTGATAAGGCAAAAGATACTAATAAGATTGCTGCCGGAGAAACTGGCAAATATGCATACTTTATGATCAAGGATGCAACAGGAACAGAGGTTTCTAAGTATGATTATACTGTAGAATCTTCAGACAAGACAGTTTTAATGCTTGCAAGCAATACTATCTCAAACAAGAGTGTTCGTCTTACTCCTGTTAAGCAGGGTACAGCATATATCTTATTCAAAGATAAGGATGGTAAAATTGTAAACTCTGTAGCAATTGATGTTACTGCTGGTAGAGAAGCTGCTACTCTTGAGTTAGATAAGTATAGCGTAGATGCTTCTACATCAAATACTGTAGCTGCTAAGACAGTAAGTGTTAAGGTAAAGGATCAGTATGGTGATGAGGTAGCTGCAAGCAATTACTCAAATGTACATGTATCTTATTTAAGTGGTCCTGTTAAGAATGAGACCGCTGTAGCATTTAATGCAAGCAAGAAAGCAGTTGTTGTTACAGGTGCAGCATTTGATGCTTCTAAAACAGGAGCCTATGTATACAAGGTTGCTTATACAAAAGATAATAAGGAAATTGTAGCTAGGACTCTTACTGTTAATGTTCAGAAACCTGGTTCTGCAGTTGATTCATATCGCCTTGATCTTGACAAATCTTCTGTAGATGTTAAAGTTGATAATGATAATAAAGATAGCAAAATCATTACCGCTCAGTTAATGGGACGTTCAAACGGTGTTGATTTGAAAGCAGTACAGAATGTAACTTATACTGTAAAGAAATCTGATGGAACAGTTGTTTTTGGTAATGACAATGGAAAGGTTGTTACGGGAGCAGCGTTTGGAGTTGATGCTAACTATGGTGATAATGACACTACAGGTTCTGATTTAAATATCAAACTTGTAGATGTATCTAACGGAGTAGCTACAAAGAATCTTGGAGCTGGTACTTATACTGTAACTGCTACATGCAAAGATGCAAAGAATAATGACGTAACTATTACTTCCAGCTTTACAGTAACAGATACTCAGACTAAGGCATCTGCTGATGTTAAGTATAATTCTGTTGAGCCTACTACAGACACTGTTGAAGCTGCTTTAAAAGCTGCTTTAGTTGTAACTTATGGAGATGATGTTTATAGTAATGCAAAAGATGCTCCAGAAGGTGCTAAAACATTAGTAATTTCTAAGGTTGAAGGAAAACTTAACGATGGTACTGAGTTTAAGACAAAGAATACTGCTGTTAAGGGTCATGATTTCAATGTTTCTAAACTGGAAGTTACTGTAACAGTAGCAGATGGCATCTCAATGAATGTTGAAGTTGCCGTACCTGGTGTTATTACAGCAAAATAATATAGAAATTATTTGATCTAAGTTATTATAACATCTGTCAAATATTAAATAGTAAAATATAGCTCTCTGCCAATTGGGTGGAGAGCTATATTTTTGTGATAAAAAAAGAGGTTGCCGAAGCAACCTCTTTAATAGATTCAATTACTTGAATGAAATTACATATGGATTAGAAGAAATATCCTTTGTAATGTCAACCTTATAAGCACCTGAATCAACTGTAAATGTGATCTTCTTGATTGTTACAGCCTTAACACTGTCAGAAATCGTGGTGTGATCCTTATCAAGTTTATCACCTGTATTAGTAATACCCTCTACAGATACAATTGACATATTCTCATCATCTACTCCATAAGTATGATCACCATTTATGGGGTCAGACCCCATAAACTTTCTAGTATCAGCAGAATATCAAATCCCAGTAGAGATATAACGGAAAATTTTGAAACAGTTAGTTGCATATGAAATGAAGAGAGAATCTGTAGATGAGCATCGTTTAAACAGCGGATAGTCCATTTTATTCATCTCCCAAAATATCCAGCAGATATTTTGCATTATTTACCCAATGATTTTTTAAGGTTGATGTTATAACGAAGATAAAGAGACAGAAAATATTAAAAACCAAAATATACTTAAGAGTTGACGTATAATCAGAAAATTTAATTCCATTTCTATCAACCCACAAACTATAAATAGAAAGCAAGAGTGGAAACCCCATTAAGCCTATGGTAATTATTTCTTTTATATCGGAAAGAGTGTTATAATAGTCACAGTCTCTATGGAGTTCTTTTATTAAAATGTTTTGTTCGGTTGATGACAGGGATTGATTCAGTTGTTTGATTTGGGTATATTTTTCAGAGCGAGTCATACCTCTGGCTCTGATTATTCTTTTCATATTATTTTTTACTTCCGAAATTTTATCGTACATAGCTCATTATCCGCTTTCTTTTGTTATTTGATAAAAGGTCTTAATTCATCAATTGAAAATCCATCTCCACCTTCTAAAGTCTCGAGCATTATTTCTTTCCCGGGATCTTCGGCAAAGTTGATATTTGTAATATCAATGGTTCCGACTTTAAATCCATCTGCATCGTAGCCGACATCCTCAATATCTGCAATTTCCGGATCATCTATTTCATTTTGTTCTAAAGCATCAGTTAATACATCGGCATTTCTGGTTATTGACCACATTGGGGTCTGACCCCATAAACGTACATTCCATCTGCAACTAACTGTTCCGGAGTTTTTCCCTCTTTCAGCTTTTGAACGATTTCAAGCAAGGTTTTCCGTTCTTCAGAACGACCTTCTTCTCGCCCATCCTCTCGGAGAACATCTTCATATTTCTTTTCATCAAATTCAGTAAGACACATATCACACACCTCCCTGCGATGCTGTTCCAAAAAATCTCTGAGTATATTTTCCTCGATGCATTCCCTGACGGCAAGATCAATGACTTCTTTTAATTCCATGGAATCCCGGTATCTTTTAATCTTTGCAACAAAGACCGCATATTCATACAGTACGTGGCAGCTGTCCATGATGGACTGATTTTTCCCGCTGTTTATGTTAATCATTGTGGCTGTCCATTCATATTCACCAGTTCCGGTATCTGTTTCAAAGGCATCCGATAACCGCAGAGTCCTTCGTTCTTCCGCCATGTCCTTTTCACTTCCATTATAAAATACAATGTAATGGGGGCGTGGAATTTTCAACAGATGCTTGCTGTACAGCCGCTCAGAACGGTGAATCAGTTTCCGGTACAGATCCGCATAATACAAAAATCCACGGAGCGGCATATTCGGGTTATAAGAACTCTGATGTTCATAAAGGCTCAATGTTTTGTCAACAAGAAATGAAACATCATTTTTGTATTTCATGTAGATGACATCTTCCAGAGTTGTGTATTCCAGATCATCCGGATTGGTATATGAGGTATGGTTTACCGCATTATAAAGACTCAGGGCATTTTCTTTGTTTTCGCCAAACAGTTTCCGGAATACGGTGTCCTTATATTTTTTATTTACATGAATGTCATCATTTGTTTTTGTCATTGACTGTCGGGATTCCTTTCGTTAAAATCCTTTGTTTATCTACCTATATTATAGCATATGGCACAAGGATTACAACTGAAACAATTTGTCACTTATCTGTCTCTTATGTGTTAATTGTGTGTTACTTGTAGTGCTAATAGTGCATCAAACCTTTTTCACAAATCCAGTATTTCCGGTTAAGGTAAATTAACTCCTTTTTTATACTTGAAAAAGAGGTTGCCCGAAAGCAACCTCTTTCTAACAAATTTAATTATTTGTTTGTTACTGTTCTTCCTACAGATACAGTATAATCGTAAGATACACCACTGGATGTTTCAGCAGTAAATGTAATCTTAGAAATATTAACTTCTGCGCCAGAAGCAATATGCTTACCGGTAATATCACCAGAAGCTGAAATTGTATTTCCTTCAACCTTTGTGATACTTAAAGCCTTATCATCCTGACCTCTATTAACATTTACATAAGTTGTATCTCCAAGAACAACCTTTAATGTATTCTCAGCAAGATCTTTTACAGTAGTCTTTTGAACAGTAGATACACCATCATTTACAACCTGTGCATCAGCACCTGACTGAGTATCCTTAACTACAATCTGAGTCTTCTGGGAGTTTGTAATAGGATTTCTATTGCTGTCATAAGTAGTCCATTCAGCAGTTACTTCATAAGTTCCTGCTGCAAGTTTTGTCGCGGTATTTCCACTTACAGACATAGCAGTAATCTTTAATGTTTCTCCCCAGGCACCTGTATCAGCTACAATATTACTATTATCAACTGAAATTCCAGCACCTGTAACAACTTTACCATCCTTCTTTACAATATATTTAACTTCCTGATAATCAGATTTAACACCATCTTTGCATAATGCGATCCGTACGGTAGCCTCAGAAGAATCACCATTCTTAGCATCATCCTTAACAACAGCATCAATCTCACTTGCAGAAGACTCTAATGCATAGCTGATATTTGTCTTTGTGTCATCAAGTTTCTTTACAGTAACAGAAACTGTCTGCTTTAATGTCTTAGTATCAGAAACCTTCAGATTAATTGTCCATGTATAAGTACCTGGCTCAACCTGACCCTTAAATTTAATCTTATCAGCAGCGGTCTTTTCAATATACTTATTAGTAGTATCACCATTTACATCTGAAACTTTGATTGCAGAACCGCTCTTAGCGTCAACATATACACATTCTGCAGAAAGAGCATTTGCGCCGATTGAGATATCATCACCATATTGATCTTTTGCTTTAGCTGTTACGACCTTATCATCATCAATGTTTGTTGTATTAGATAAAGTAAATGCTGCATTGTCAATAGTTAAAGAAGCAGCTTCTCTCTTAGCAACAACATTGATAGGAAGAGATGTGCAATACTTACCATCTTTCTTGACAATGATATAAGCTGTTCCAGTTGTTACAGCTTTAACATCAACATAATGTTTTGCATTATTGATTGAAGATGAACCAAGAAGAAGAATATTCTTATCAGAACTTTCTACTGTATATTTGCTGTAATCAGAAACCTCTTTATCATTTGCATCTTTAATTTTAATAAATGCAACCTTACCATTGTCTTCAACAGCAAGTTTATTATCATCTTTCAGCTTATCAAACTTATCAGTAGCTTTTCCAAGACGTACTGCATAGTTATTAACTGTTGCCTGATCAACTGCTGTAATTGTAAATGGTTTCTCCAGCTTTACCTTAGGTGTTCCATCTGCATTATACTCAGAAGATGTATAAGTAATCTTTCCTTCTGCAACAGAACCAATCTTATTCAGATAAAGTTTCTCACCCTGTAAAGTTCCATCATATTTTGTGAATGTGAAAGAAAATCCAGCATCTGGATTGTTCCATTTCATTCTATTCACAATAATTCCCTTTGTATCTTTTGCTAAAAGGTCAATTTCTGTTGCTTCAGCATATGGAATCTGAACTGGATCAACGGAAATAGAATCAACCTTTCCATCAGAAGCTACAAATGTCTTTGTGATACCATCTAATGCAACACCGTACTCTTTTGCATCTGTCAGTTTAGCTGCAAGAGTAAGAGTAACCTTTGTAGCATCCTTTGCATCAACACTAATATCTGTCACAGCTACAGTTGCTTTTGTTTCAGTACCAGTTACAACAAAATCTGCTTTCTTAAGGTTCTTGGTATTACCTTTTACAATAGCAACAACTTTATTTGCTTCTGTAGGAGTAACAGAATCTAAAATAACATTCTTTACTTCTACATCCTTAGTAGTTTCAGCAGAATCCTTACCAACTGTAATCTTAGCTGTGATTGTTGCCTTACCAGCCTTAACACCTGTAACAACACCTGTTGTAGCATCTACTTTTGCAATGGTATCGTCACTGGATGTGTAAGTAATCTTAGCTCTTGAAGAATTTTTCTTAGTATTTGTTAACTTAGTTGTGTTTCCAATAGCTACTACTGACTCTCCAGATAAAGCAACGCCTACCTTAGCAACTCTCATTGTGTAAGTAAGTTTCTTTGTCTTTGCCTTAGCATTCTTCTTTGTAGAAGTCTTGTAAGTTACCTTAACCGGAAATATGCATGGTATTTTCCGCGGAAGTATTGGAAATACCGGATTTATAAACAGAGTTTGGGGCAAAATCACTTCTACAAGTAACACGCAAGCAACATACAAGAAGCGATTAAATCTGATTTATGGCTTCGACCAGCGCAGGTACATCCAGATGCGTGTAAATCCGTTCTGTCAGGGACATAGCGCCGGAATGACCGACAATTTTTTTGATGGTCGTCTGATCGACATGTGCTTCGGCGAGCAGGGAAATCGTGGTGTGCCGGCAGCAGTGAGGTGTATGATCGATGTGCAGACGAAACATCAGAGGCTGGAAAACATTGTGGTAATACATATAATAGGTAAAATGCTGGCTGTCCAGAGTATGGATGAGATATTCACAATCAGAACAGTCATGAAGCCAGCGCTGGTAAAAGGGGAGTACTTTGTCAGCAATCGGAACTTTTCGAATGCCGTTTTCGGTTTTGCTGTCAATGACATCAAAATATTGTTCGGACAGATGAACGTTTTCTTTTTTCAGATCCAAAAGCTCTGAGACACGGACCCCATTGTATATCAGCATGAGGACTGTCTGGCAATAGGGATCGTTTTTGTGTTTCCAAAGGAGAGCAATTTCAGAAGTGGAAAAACAGCTTCGTATGTTTTTATTAGGATTCCGGTCTTTGTATTTCGAAATATTTACATAGGCAGAATAATCTTTTGAGACAATTTCGTGTTTCATGGCATAAGAATAGAGCTGGTTAAAAAGAACACGGATTTTTTTCAGGGTAGGATAGTTCTTGCCGCAGTGATCTATCACCTGCTGTAAATCATTGAGTCTCAAATTGTGAAATGGCATATCAGCAATGTCTTCACAGGTGGCAAAGGCCGCCCGATAGCCTTTGATGTTGGAATGGGAAATGGTAGGAAACTTTTCTTCGGACCATCGGAGATAAATTTCCCGGAAGGTTAATTTCAGAGTTTCCCCATCAATGGGATAATTGTTGTAACGTGCCAGAATCTGCAGAGCTTCCGACCGGGTAGGAGCGTACCCCAGAATCTGGTAGTGCTGGATGCGCTTTCCCGTGATGTCATTGATGTGCCAGCCCGTAGTGATGCGTGCTGCATAGGGTCTTCTTCTGTTGCCGGAGAGTTTTACGACTCCGCCGTATCCGTTTGGTAATCTCATTTTTCTTCCTTTCGTGTGTAAAAATTTATATTATCGTGTCAATCATACACATTTATTTGTTAAATTTTTAAGTAACACACAAGTAACAAAAAAGTGTTTTTACCTATTATATATTTTACGTGTTGAAAAAACGAAGGTTTAGAGGTATTATATTCTAGAAAAATTGTTTACTAAGGAGAGAAAACTTTGAGTGAGAATGGATATCGAAATTTAAAAAAGACGAATAAGCTGATGATTCCCGTCATTTTGATGATGGGGTTTGTGCCATTGCTTGTACATATGTATTCCTATAATTCAAATCTGTCGCAGTTTGACTGGTTTCCGGCCAATTCAGATACACAGACAGATTTCTTTTTTGCATGGAAGATGATTGCGATTGTAATCATTGGAGTGTTGATGGCTGCAATTCTGTTGTATCGGCATTATGTGAAGAAAGAGACCCTGCAGTTTGAAAATTCTTTTTATTTTCTGCTGGTATATGGACTTTTTGTTCTGATGTCAGCACTTTTTTCAAAGCATAAGCATTGGGTATCCGGTGGAACTTATGAACTTTTTGAGTCTGTGTGGGTAGTTTTTGCGTATATGCTGCTGTGTTATTATGTATATAATTTTGTGAATGAAGAAAAACATGTGGAATTCATTTTGAAAATTTCGGGCATTGGCATGGCTATGGTTACAGTGATCGGCGTATTTCAGTATTTTGGACTGGACTTCTTTCAGTCAAATTTTGGAAAACATTTGATCACAAATCCTGGATGGTGGAAGAATTTAAAAGAGCTGACATTTAATTTTGCACCGAAAACTTCTTATACGACATTATACAATCCGAACTTTTTATCGTTTTATTTTGGTATGCTCATTGTGCTGGCGGTATGCCTGTTTATTGCGTCAAAAAAGATATGGCATCGGATAGTGCTGGCAGTAGCGGTAGTATGCTGTGCCATCTGCTTGAAAGGAAGCGGCAGTGCGAGTGGATGGATGGCTCTTGCATTGGCAGCAGTGGTACTTATACTTGTGCTTTTGAGCCGGAAGAAAAAACTGTTTGTTGTGGGTGCTGTTGTAGTGGTAATTGGGATTATAGCAGCAAGCGTACTTGGAAATACCACCTCAGCAGGTGAAAATATAAAAAATACAATTGTTGGTACATACCGGATGAGTGACAGATGGGCTCTGAATGGAGTAGAAACCAATACGGATGATGTTGTGCTTGACATTCACGGGAATAAACTGAGTGTTTCTTATACCGTAGGAGAGGATGGAACAACACAGATCAGTTGCAAAGATTCGGATGGAAATGAGTTAAGTCAGACGATAGTGGATGCAGATAACCAGGTGACAACGATGGATGACAGCCGTTTTTCTGGGGTACAGCTGCAACCGGTATCTTTTGGAGATAGCTTGCCCGGAATTTGTGCAACGATTGATGGTGTGCAGTGGAACTTCATAAATACCGATGAGAATGGATATGAGTATCTGAATCCAGCAGGAAAATTAGTGAAGTTTGAGAATCCGAAGGTTTCAAAAGTATTTTTGGATGATGCAATGAGTAATCGAGGACATATCTGGAATAAAACGATTCCGCTTCTGGGAAAGCATGCTTTTATGGGGAGCGGGGCAAATACCTACATGTTTGAAGTGCCACAGGAAGATTATATCAGTCAGAACTATGTCTACGGCGCAAACAGCTATGACGTAAAAGCCCATAGCTGGTATCTGCAGCAGTGGGTGGAAACCGGATTACTCGGTACCCTGGCACTTCTGGTATTTCTGTTCTGGTATCTGGTACAGTCGGTACGCATTTACCGCAGAGTGGATCTGCACGAAAGTATCAGCTGGGTTGGATTTGGATTATTTGCGGCAGTGCTGGTGTACATGATTGCAGGTATCGCAAATGATTCCAATGTATGTACTGCTCCGGTATTCTGGGGTATGCTTGGTCTGGGACTTGCAGTGAACCGTATGCTCGTAAAGAAAGAAAATCTTTTTGTTAAAGAAACAGCGGTTTCTGCAGAAAGTGATACTGCCGTAAAACAGAGTATTCCAAAAGCAGCAGAGAGTGCAAAAGCAGATACCGCGCAGACGGTACAGAATACTAAAGGGACTGGAGTGACAGAATCCTCAGTCAGGAAGAAATCATCGAAAAAACAATCGAGAAAACAGAGAAAGAATCAAAAATAACAGATTGAAATTATGAAAAAAATCATTCAAGATAAACAATTACTGATCAGACGGATTTTTCTGATGTGCTACGACGTGCTTGCAGTGTTTGCTGCAAGCATAGTTGCGTTATTGATTCGGTTTGATCTGAATATCAAAAGCGTACCATTTCAATATATGGATGAAGTGTGGAGAGCACTTCCTTTTATGATCATTGTTACACTGATCATTTTCTGGATGCTCCGGCTGTATTCCAGTCTCTGGAGCTATGCGGGAGCACTGGAAATGATGTATGTGGTTTCAGCATGTATTCTGGATACCGTTGTTGTGACAGTGCTGATATTGCTTCGGAACTGGGGGGATATGTACCCGGTGCCAAGAAGCTTTTACATTCTGTATGGATTGTTTCTGTTTGTATTTGTCATGGGATGCAGATATTCTTACCGCGGACTGCGTGTGCTTCGCAATATGCGCAGAGCAGGTGTGTACAGACGAAATGTACTTGTAATCGGTGCGGGAGATGCCGGGAACCAGATCATCAAAGAAATCAACAACAGCCGCTATGTGAAAAAGAAGGTTGTTGGTGTGATTGATGATGACCGGAACAAGATCGGCAATTATATTCATGGAGCGAAAGTCGTAGGAGATCGGAGCGATATTCTGGAAAAAGTCGAAGAACTGCATGTGCATGAGATCATCATTGCCATGCCATCGGCCACACAGAAACAGATCAAGGGGATTCTTGATATCTGCAAAGAAACCGGATGCACACTGAAACGTCTGCCCGGCATTTACCAGCTTGTAAACGGCGATGTCAGCGTCAGCAAATTAAAAGATGTAGATGTCAATGACCTGTTAGGCAGAGATCCGGTGACCGTTGATCTGCAGTCTATCATGGATTATGTATCCGGAAAGGTAATCATGGTGACCGGTGGTGGTGGCTCCATTGGAAGCGAATTGTGCCGGCAGATTGCCGCACACAAGCCAAAACAGCTGATTATTGTGGATATTTATGAGAATACGACCTATGATGTGCAAAACGAACTGAAAGTCCGGTTTCCAGAGCTGGATCTTGTTGTGCTGATCGCGTCCGTGCGGAATACGAATCGTATGAACTGGATTTTTGAACATTACAAGCCGGAGATTATCTATCATGCAGCGGCACATAAACATGTGCCTCTCATGGAAGAGAGTCCGAACGAGGCAATTAAGAATAACGTGCTTGGCACGTGGAAGATTGTGCAGGCGGCAGATCGATACGGTGTGAAGAAATTTGTGATGATTTCCACGGATAAGGCAGTCAACCCAACCAATATCATGGGTGCCAGCAAGCGCATCTGTGAGATGATCATTCAGACATATAACCGCAGATCGAAGACAGATTTCGTAGCCGTGCGTTTTGGAAATGTGCTTGGCAGTAACGGAAGTGTGATTCCGCTGTTCAAAAAACAGATTGAGCGTGGAGGTCCGGTCACGGTTACCCATCCGGATATCGTGCGGTATTTTATGACAATTCCGGAAGCGGTATCTCTGGTACTGCAGGCGGGCACCTATGCCAAAGGTGGAGAAATTTTTGTTCTGGATATGGGAGAGCCAGTCAAGATTCTGGATCTGGCAAAAAACCTGATTCTTCTTTCCGGTCACAAGCCGGATGAGGATATCCATATCATTTTCACAGGACTTCGCCCAGGAGAAAAACTTTATGAAGAGATGCTGATGGATGAAGAAGGGATGCAGGATACCGCAAACAATCTGATTCATATCGGTAAACCGATTGAGCTGGATGAAGAAAAATTCATGCAGCAGTTGGAAGAATTAAAAGAGTACGTTGTGACAGAACCGGAAGACATTCGGGAGTGTGTCAAGAAAATTGTGCCGACGTATCACCCAGAATTGGCGGGGGAGAATAAATAGGTAAAAATAGAAAGGCTATCAATGACAGCAATTCCGTGCATGGCACGTGAATTGCTGTTTTGCTTTTTACAGATGAAACGTATTGCGGGGATGTCTGGTAGTGAGGATGGCACGCTGCTTTGACATGGCAACATGCGTATAGATTTCCGTGATATGAATAGAGCTGTGGCCAAGCATTTCCTGTATATAGCGGATATCAACGTCCGCTTCTAAAAGGCTGGTGGCAAATGTATGCCGGAACATATGCGGTGTAATATGCTGTTCAATTGCAGCAAGAGAAGCATATTTGTTGATCATCCGCCGCACCGACTGATCGGATAATGCCGTTCCGTTTAGCGTCGCAAAGAAATGCTGGCAGGTTTCCATCTGGGGGAGAAATTCATTGCGGTATTCCGACAGAATCTGTATGACCTCGTGGTTTCCGATCTGAACAATTCGTTCTTTGGAACCTTTTCCGTAGATCAGGACTGATCCATCGTACAAATCAATGTCACAGATACGCAGAGCGCATAATTCGGAAATCCGTATTCCGGTTGCAAATAAAAGTTCTATGACAGCGGCATCCCGCAAAGCGTTTTTTCTCTGATAATCCGTTTTGGCGATGGTGCGCTGCTCATAGATCGTAGATAAGAAAATTTCGATCGTGTGCAATGGAATGGTTTTCGGCAAAATCACAGGTTCGCGGAATTTGATCTGCACCTTGTTGAAAGGATTCCGGGCGATGATTTCTTTATATTCCAGGTAGTGAAAAAGAGCTTTGACCGAGGCAATCTTTCTTTTTACGGTTTTGGGTTTGTACTTCTGGTGCAGACTGCCAATATAATTTTCCAACAAATCCGGTGTAATATCAGAAACATCCCTGCATGAAAAAATGGCATAAAATTGCTGAAGGTCGATGCGATATGCTTTCAGAGTCTTGGAATCCAGGCGTTTTTGGTGACGGCAGTGTTCCAGATAGTTGTTGATGTGTGTCTGTAAATTATTCATGGGTGGTCTCCTTTGTATATGAAGTTTTGTTTAGGAGTATATGGTACATGAAATGGGGGAGATTTTGTTGGATAAGGCAAAATTTGAAAAAATTGTACAATATGTAACAATTACATAGATAGAGCAGTGGTGTTTCCTGTATCAGTATGGGTGGGAAAGGATATGGGATAGACTTCGGGGAAATACAGAATGTGGATGTCGAAAGCTGATGTTTTGATGGGAAAACGGTGAGATTAAACAATAAATTACCGTTTAAATAAGAAAAATGGATTAAAATAAGGGATTTTGTTATAATTTCGGGAAATATATGATATAATTTCTAATGTAATTGAAGAAGTAATTGAAGGATAATAAGAAGTTATCTATTATATCAAATAATGAAAATCAAACGTATTGCAAGGTGGAGAAGATATTTAAATGAAATATTTAACAGAATATTATTGGGAAGATTTTAAAAAAGTTGTTAAAACAAAAAATGGTGAAAATAAAATTATACAGGATGGAAAAAAATTTGAATCACTAATTGAAATGTTATTAAAATTGCTTTACGGAAATGAAAATGTTAATTGGGAAAAGACAAAAGATACACATGATGGAAATAAAGATTTCTTAGGGAAAAGAAGTGATGGAACTTATATATGGGCAGAATGTAAAAATTATAAAGAAAAAATATCTTTAAAAGTGATAGCACCAACTCTTGTAATGGCTGAAATCAATGATATCCATGACATATTAATTTTTAGTTATTCTGCTCTTAATCAAAATACTAAGAATAAACTTTTATATTACGCTGATAAAAGAAATAAAAAGCTTTATTATTATGATGATTTAAATTTAGAAAATCTGTTGTTTCGTTTTCGAACCAAAATTTTCCCCCAATTTTTCCCAAAATATAAAGAAATTACACAATACCCTGAAAAAATTGAGCCATATATATTCTCATATAGTATGCCTGGACTGTCATATAATGACAATATAGAATTTTCTTCTTCGGAGTTTAGTATTAAACTGAACGAATTATTTTTTATAGGAATTGGCATTATAAATAATAATTATTCTGAAAAAATAGACATAGAGCTATCTTTTGGTCAAGATAATGATTTGGCTTATTTAGAGATAGTTGATTCCTCAATTCAATTGACAGATTACCATAAATGGAAAAAACAGGTTACGTTGGAGCCGGGGGAAGCTATATTCTTTAGAATGTATTTTAAAATAGTTCGTTATAAGAAAGAGATAAATATGCCGTCTGTGAAGTTGGAAATTTTAAATTCGACATATTCCACAAATACAATTATATTTAAAAGAATTACTTGTAATTCTTTATTTAATGTTCCGGTAATAGGAGACGAGTATTTAAATTTTATACAGAAATTAAAATTTTATACCATTAATCAAGGACGTATGTCGGTTGGATTCTTATATGGGAAGAGTGGTGTAGGAAAAAGCAGACTTTTGCAAGAATCGCAAAGTATTTATATTAGTAATCATTATCAAATTTTAAATTTTACATTAAATGTTTCATCGAAAGATTCTTTACATATTATCCGTGAAATTATTTATTTTATATATAATCTTACTCCTGAATTAGTTATAGAATCTTTAAGAGAATATCAAAAAGAAAAAAGTTTATTTAAATCTGAACATATGGAAATTGTGAATCTTTTGCCAAGTTTGATTGAAAAAGATTTGAAGATTTTTATAAGCAAATTACAAGCTTATAAATATTTGATTTTTGAAAAAATACTTTCCCAAAAAAATGCATTTATAATTGATAATATTCAGTTTGCAGATACATTTCTGGCAGATTTTTTTTATGATTTATGTGTTTATGCCAAAAATAAGCAGAAAAATACTAATTTTGTAATTGTATTTTCATGTAATGAAGATTATTATTGCAATTCGGCAGTGAAAAAATTGCGATTATTATTAGAAGAATTAAATAAACAAACTTACTTAAGTATTGTTCTTCATAAAGTTAATGGAATGCAGAAAAATAATTTAGCCCTAGGATTTGTGAAACAGTTAATTCATGTAAGAGATGAAAAATGTGATTTTTATTTAAATAAAATAATTGAAAAAGCAAATTATATTCCAAAACATATTGAAAACATTGTTCAATATTTATCAAGTGAACAAATTTTAGATTCAGAGGAAAATTATTTAATAATAAAGGATCTGCAAAAGTTTTATAACGTTATTGATGATATGCCAAATGAATTTTCAGATGTTTTTCAAAAACGTTTTCATCTTTTTTTAGAAAGGGAATATCCCTTAGATGAAAAGGCCGTGTTATTGGTTATTTCAGCAATACATTTTTTGGGAAATGTAGCAAAAGAACAATTAAATCAGTTAAAGCTAAATGTAAATATTCTTGAAAAATTAGATGAATATGGTTTTGTTAATAAAAATTATGTAGGAGAATATTGGTTTGAGCATGATTTATACGAACAATTTTTTGCAACTAAATTTTTATTGGAGGAGAATTTCTTAGCCTATATTATCAAAGGAAAAATTTATGATAACTATATTTTTAAACCTTGGCAAAAAATTTTAATTTTAGTAAAAGAAAATCTAGACCCCCAAAAAAATGTACAACAAATCATATTAATTGGGGAAGATATATTAGAAAGCATACCATATAAGATAAAAAAATATTTTTATAGACAAATAATTTTATATATGTCACTTCATACCAAAGAGAAAATAAACTTTGATAAATATATGGAATGTTTAACAAAAATTTGTCTTAGCGCAAAAAATAATTTGGGGATAATTTTTTCTAATTCGTTGTTTGAAATGATATATAATGCAATACAGGATATTGATTTCAAACAAGATTCTGATGGATATCGTAATTTTTTATATGAATATTCTGAAAATCTTTTGCAAGGAGGTGACAATAAAGTAATACGTATTTATAAACAACAATTAAATTATTTAAAACAAAATTCTGAAAAAAATTACAAATACATTGCACGTTTTTATAATCGAATTTATGTCTACTATAAAGCAAAAAAGGATGAAAAAAGTGTTCATAAATATTTTAAAAACTCAATGAAATTGTGTCATCAAAAAAATTTATTAGGATTAGAGATTGAAAACTTATATGATGAAGGAAATTATTATTTATTTGATAAAAATAAAAGGGAAAATTTAATCGAATGTTGGTCTAAGGGATATTCACTATTTGATAAAAATAAAGAAGATTTAGAATATTTGACTTTAAATTCTTTGAAGAAAAAAATTCAATTAGATTTAATAATGAATAATTATTCTGAAATAGATGATATATTTGAACATGCATTTGAGTATTTGGAATTTGGTAAATATAATCAACAAGAATTATTTTTTTATGCTAGTTTATATTATCTTAAAGCAATATATGGCTTAATTTCATCTAAATTTGAAAATGATGAAATATATGAATTTATTAATAAAGCAGGGAAATATTATACATTAATAAATGATAAAAAACCATATTCAGTGCATTTTTTATATGCAAAACTTGCATATAAAGAAGGAGAATATATAAAAATGATTTCTTTTTACAATAATGCTTTACAAATGTTAAATAAGAGGCAATGTTATTACAACGACATCAAAAAAATTATATTGAATGATTTTTGCTATAAAATTGCAAGCTTAAAACAAGAAAAGCTATGTCGTGATATAAGGAAGGAAAATCTGTCAAATGAATTAATAGTCTCATATAATTCTATCCTAAATATGAACAATGAAGAAATACAAAATTTTAAAAATTCATTTTTAAATGGTTCAGTTCTAACTGATAAAACAGGAAAAGATGGTTATGTTTTTTAGTATTAAAGAATAAATTTCCGGCTGGGTCTGTACCCAGTCCCAGCCAGTGATCGGTCTATTTCTTTATAAGATTAATTGTTTTATTTCTTCCTGCGTCAAAAAATTTCCATTTACATCAATAATAATATCTTCTTTTGATTTTCTTAAGTTCCACCATATAGCATTATTTGCAAGTGATGTAAATGAATCAACAAAGTAAATAAAAGGCTCTTTAATATCCAAATGCGACATAGGTAAAAAATCATATATTTGTAATTGATACGGATTTCTTTGCCTAATATTAAATGTATAAATATCGTAAAAAGATATTTTTAGGGCATTTTGAATGCATTCTATAAAAAAAGCAGAGTCATGTAAACTAGAAAGATTATATAAGTAAAATCTCTTGGGGATATCATGATTTTTTTTGAAATTATTACCTGCAAAAAGCAAAAAATCTTTCATATCAAAAATTAAGGATTTATAATCTTTTGCAAAAAACATAGCTTTAGAATCTCCACGTAAATACTTATATTCTGTATTTTTAGTATTGTTCATTGAACTACTTCCTTTATGATAAATAAAAGAATTTGCTATAACCCATGTTTCATAACCTTCTTTCATAATTTGTATGCCATAATCACAATCACAACAAATATACGGCATAGATGTATCCATGCCTCCTACCTTTTGATACAAATTTTTATATGTCATCATAACTGCACCACAGGCGGAAATTACTTTTCGATCAGAAGAGGCCATAGGGTGATCAAAAGGTAATCCTCGCAGCGGGTGTAAAATATTTTCAGGAGAATAAGCTATTCCAAAATCAATAATTCTATTATTGGTTGGATTTATTAATTTAGGACTTACAGCTCCTATTTTGGGATTACTAAACAATTTTTGAAGTAATATTTGATACCAGTTCCCAAAACAAAAAACATCTTGATCAAACATAGTAATAATATCTCCTTTAGCATGAGAGACACCAAGATTCATAGCTTCTGAATATAATAGAGATTTTGATATTTTATGTATCGTTACTTGTTGAGATGGATATTGAATGTTAATTTCATTTTTATTTGTATTATTAGCAATTACTATAATTTCAACATTATTTGGAACTGTTTGTAGTAATAATTTTAAAACATAATAAAGAAGTTCTTTGTTTTTATGATATGCTATAATAATACTTTGTTTATAATTTGATAAATTATTGTTTAAATTTTGCATATTTTTTTATTCCAATCTGTTTTATATAAATTTTGAATATCCTGTTCCGTGTAATTGAGGCATACGTTAATATCATTTATAAATTCAAAATCCGTCATTGTACCATGGATTGATTTATTTCCATTTAAATGCATCCGAATTTCAGATTTTATTTCCTGAGCATGTTTACTAACCTCAATAATTCCATATTTGGTTGGATAAAGTTTAGAAAGAGGGGTAATATCTTCTACCAAAATAATAAAAATTTTTCCATAACCACATTCTAAAAGCTTTGTTTGAGCCTGTTTGGACGTACATTGATATAATTTAATTATCTGATTTGCTGTCTTTGTCTGATCCCAGTATGTTTCATACACTTTTTTGATTTTAAAAGTCAAAGACAGAGTTTTTATAATATAATTATAATGTTTAATTGCATTGTTCCAAATAAGAAATAGTTGTAAATGCATTTAGCTTCTCCTTTTAGATTTTAGGTTACTTTTAGGGTTAAAGTTAATGGATAACTTCTTATTATCCTTCTAGTCTAATAATTTGCTGTTAGCATATAAGTTGTTGAAAAATTTTTATAATTGCAAACAGATTTTTGAAATATTAAGAATCAAAAAGTGTAAGAAAGATCAGATTCATGAAATACCATACTATAATAATAAATATATGGTTGAAAAGAAAGTATAAAATTGATGCATATTATTGGAATAATGCAGTACATAGGAGGCATAAAAATAACAATTGTGGAACCTGTTATTTAATTTAGGTTTATACACAGGAAAAACAATGAGATAAAATAGACATGGAAGTAATAATCACAGTCATTGCAATATGCATTAAAATAGAGTATGATATAACATATGTAAATTTATGAAAATATGGAAAATCAGGAAGGAGCAAGTCAGCCATGAAAGGATACCATTACATCAAAAGAGGAATTGATATCATATTAAGTGGGATGGCGATAGTGATCTTATCACCACTCCTTCTTTTTTTATGTATTGCGATCAAACTGGATACACCGGGACCGATATTATTTAAGCAGAAGCGTGTCGGCATCCACCGGAGTTTCTTCCAGATTTACAAATTCCGTACCATGAGGATTGACACACCGAAGGATGTGCCGACACATATGCTGGAGAATCCGGAGCAGTACATCACAAAGGTGGGAAAATTCCTGCGCAAAACCAGTCTGGATGAACTGCCGCAGATTTTTAATATCTTCAAAGGAGAAATGAGTATCGTAGGACCGCGGCCGGCACTGTGGAATCAGGATGATCTGGTAGCAGAGCGTGAGAAATATGGTGCCAATGATGTGACACCGGGGCTGACAGGGTGGGCACAGATCAATGGCAGAGATGAACTGGAGATTCCGGACAAAGCAAGACTGGATGGCGAATATGTCAAACATCTGGGACCATGGATGGATCTGAAATGTTTTCTTGGCACAATTGGCTCCGTGCTCATGCACGATGGCGTGGTTGAAGGTGGAACCGGCGAACTGAACAAAGCGGAAGAAGAGACAGAAGCACACAAAAGCGGACTGGTCGATCCACAGAAACTGAAGAGAGAAATTGTATTAGGCGGAGCAGTAGCAGCAACCGCGCTGGCAGTATTTTGGGCTGTAATTCACCATATTTTACATAAGGGAGAGGACCGGAAAAAGAAAAAAGGAAACTTTCCGGGAGTGTTGTTTGGCCTGGCAACAGTGACAGAGCTTGCAGCAACCATTTATGTAAATAAAAAACGCAAAGTGCAATTGGCATTGGAACCGGAACAAACAACGCAGAGCAGCGCGAAAAAGAAAACCATTGCAAAAGACACAGAAGAAAGTGAAAAGGGCAGGAGAAAAAAGAAGATTCTGATCACCGGAAGCAGCAGTTATGTGGGAACTTCCGTGGAGGCATGGCTGAAACAATGGCCGGAGTACTACCAGGTTGACACGCTGGATATGAGAACCCAAACCTGGCGGACACACGATTTTTCTGCATATGATGTAGTCTATCATGTGGCGGGAATCGCACATGCAGATGTGGGACAGGTGACGGAAGAAGAAAAGAAGCAGTATTACCGTGTGAATACAGATCTGGCAGTAGAGACAGCCGAAAAAGCAAAAAAGGAAGGCGTGCAGCAGTTTCTCTTTATGTCTTCCATGATTGTATACAGCGGATGTAGAGAAAAGAAAATTACAAAAAATACAATTCCCAAACCATTGAATTTCTATGGAGACAGCAAATGGCAGGCAGATCAGAAAATACAGGCACTGGCAGATGAACGTTTTAAAGTTGTCGTATTGCGTCCACCGATGATTTACGGAAAGGGATCAAAAGGAAACTATCCACAGCTTGCAAAACTGGCAGGAAAGCTTCCGCTATTTCCAATTGTACAGAATCAGCGTTCCATGCTTTATATAGAAAATCTGGCACAGTTTGTCAAACGGATGATCGACAACGAAGAGACCGGAGTGTTTTTCCCACAGAACGAGCAGTATATCAATACTTCGGATCTGGTGCAGATGATCGCCATGGTAAAAGGGCATCGTCTTGTGATGGTTCCTGGAACGGGCTGGGCCGTCAGGCTGATGAGGAAGGTCCCGGGAAAAATCGGCACCCTGACGGGCAAAGCGTTTGGTGACAGTGTGTACGATATGCAGATGAGTGAATATAAGGAAGAATATCGTGTGTGTGACTGGAAAGAGTCGGTAAGAAGGACGGAAGGATAAGAGCTGGAATGGGAAAATCTTGCATAAATAAAAGAATTAAAGTATGATACTAATGAAAAGATGATAAATAGCTTAATGGTATGCATTCGAAGGTTTAGGAGATAGAAAAGCGTGAGAATAGACAAACTGCAAGTGCACAATTTCAGAGGTTTTTCAGATACAGAAATAGTATTAAACGGAAAAGATGCCATTTTTTATGGAGTAAACGGAATGGGAAAATCATCAATACTGGATGTCTGCAATCTTCTCTTTTCCAGAATTATGCAGGAAGCCGCACAGGATGAACAGATAAAGGCCTCTCTTTTAGGAGAAAAAGATGTAAAAGTTGGAGAAGAAGAAACAAAAATAACCTTGTTTCTTGAAGACCAGGGAAATAATTTTCATTATTACCGAAAAAGAATCCAGGGGAAAAATCTGCATAATTCCAAAGAACTGAAGAGAGTTTCGGAATATATGCGAAAACAGTATCTGGGAGATTATTTGGAAACAGAAGAAGAGTATGAAAGCGATGATACGGAAACACTACAGAAAGAGTTTATTTTGAATGATGAAAATATTCCTGTTTATGTGTTTTATGGAGTTGACCGCTATAATGAAAATATACGTAAATTGAGAAGGCGTTATACAGGAGCAGCCGGGAAACTGGATGCGTGGAGAGATTCTGCATTTGGAGGAGTGATCAATTTCCGGTTATTTTTTGAATGGTTCCGGGGAAGACAGGAATATGAAAACAGTATACGAGTGGAAACACCGAACGCAGAAGATCCACAGTTACATGCAGTAAAAAAAGCTATATTAAACGCATTGGGAGATGGATTTTCGGAAATTCGTGTGAAAGTAACAGAAGAAGATGCGGAACTTATTGTCATCAAAAAAGAATTGGAATTGGCATTTTATCAATTGTCAGAAGGAGAAAAAAGTGTAATCGCACTGGTAGGCGATCTGAGCCGGAGGCTGGCAATTGCAAATCCAAAGAGGGAGAATCCGTTGGAAGGGGATGGCATTGTGCTGATTGATGAAATTGATCTGCATCTGCATCCGAAGTGGCAGGAGAAGATTTTTCCGGCTTTACAGAATACTTTTCCAAATATTCAGTTTATTGTTTCCACACATGCTCCGAAAGTGCTGGAGTCTGTGGATGAAAATATACAGGTAATACGTTTGCATGAAGATGCAGAAACGCATCTGGTTTTGGCAGAACCGATGGAGCCGATGAACGGCTGGGATGTCAATACAATTCTGGAAGATTACATGGATACCGAAGTATATAACAGGAAGACAACGGAACTCTTAGAGCAAATAAATGTGTATCTGAATGAAAAAGCATATGATGAGGCAGAAAAACTTGTAAATAAGCTTGCATGGATGACATCGGAAGAGAATACGAAAGTTGTGCGTGCAAGAATCTTGATTGCAAAAGGGCGATAAAGTTTTTATGATTTATATTCAAAAGACATGTGAACCAGAAGAAGTAAGCCGGTGGAAGAAAAAATTCAAGAATAAGCATAAAAGAGAAGCAGGGTATGAGGATATCCGGCATGAAAAGGAACTGCAAATATTAAAGAATGCATTGCTTGCAGAACAGAGACATCTTTGCTGCTATTGTTGTTCTTATATTAAAAATACAGAGACTGAAGTACAAAAGAATAGTTTTCATGTGGAACATTTTCGGCCTCAGGCACAAAATCAGGATTTATCTCTGACCTATAATAATCTTCATGCTTCTTGTAATGGAGACAATCGCAGGCACTGTGGGCATAAAAAAGAAAATAATTTTGATGCAAAGCGGATGATTTCTCCGCTGGAGAAGGATTGTGAAAGTCATTTTCGATATCAGCAGGATGGAACAATACAGCCGGCGGAAAAGACAGATGAGGCAGCTGAGTATACAATTACAAAGTTGAACCTGAATGATAAACGTTTATGTCGTGCCAGAGAAAACGCTTTATGGACGTTTAATGTGTTCCAGTTGAATGGAGAAGAAAAACAGCGGGAATTGAAAAAATTTGAATGTTCAGAAGAACTGCCACCTTATTGGGACGCAATTAAATATTTTTTGACACAGGGAGACTGATATACGTGAAATATGATAGAAATCTGGTCGCTACAATCATAGAAAACGAATTTTGGGATGACTTGTATAATGAAATTGACGATTCTGTTATGAACATGGAAGGTCAGGAATTGGATGAAGCGTTTGAGACATATGTTGACTATGCAGAATTGGATCAAATAGAAAATGTCAAAGTTGTCCGGGTAGAACAGGAAGAGGATGATACATGTACGATTGTGAGAGGCATATTGGAAGCTGATGTTTCTCTTGATGGTTATGTATATTTTGAAGGGGAAAATAATATGGTGAACAGTTCGGAAGTTACATTGGAATTCGAATTTCAATTTGAGCATCAGAATGGGAAAAATCGCCAATTTGTGTCCCGGGTAATTGCATAACTTATAATTGATAGAAGATATCATGAAGAATAAAAAATGGTGGAATCTGTAGAAACTGTGATAGGACAGATTAATACAAAGAGTGGAGGTTTAGGGATGCCGTACGTGTCACCTGTTGTTGAAAATGATTTTAAAGACCGGTTGAACAAGTGCGTAGATATTATTAAAAATTCGAGTATCAAATATCAGAGTTTTGGGATTTTTGGAAGCTACGCGAGAAATGATTATAAGGCCAGCAGTGATATCGACTTTTGCATCATAGTTCCGGAAAAACCGGAAAGATGGATGATGGGAGCCTTGCGGGAAGAACTCGAGATGTTGCATGCGGATGTGGTTTTTGTAACACCGCAGTATTTCGAACATGATAATTCAAAGTTTACACAACAGTTAAGAAGAGATTATAAGGAGTTGAAAATATGATAAAGGCAAATTCTTATTATTCTATTGCGTGCAATGAATTCTGGTATTTAAGGGATGCAGTGTCACCTGTATACTGCAATCCGGCTGCAGCTTCGGCACAGCAAATTGCAGAAAAAATGTTGAACTCTGTGGCAGAACTGGTTTGTACTGGAATTGAAAAACTAATGACATCCCATAATTTGCGTGCCTTATACGATGAGATTAAAAGGGTGGATACTTCCTTACAATTAGAGAGGAAGGATCTGGCATTACTTAAAGACTATTATTATGATGCAAGATATCCGGGGGATAATTTTGTTATTGTGACAGTGGATGAGCTGCGTGAGGCATTGGAGATCATGCTTGACGTTGTAGAAGCTGTGAATGGCTGGAGAACGTCTCATGAATTGGAGATATTAATTGCTGATCCGAGAGGGGAGTTTCAATCAGCGATGAGCAGATTGAAGCAGGAAGGGTAAACTGCCAAAATGAGCGGTTACAGTTTGCAGGGTGACTTGTGAACTGTAACGGAAAGAGTACGATTGAAAAAATGATTTCCAAAAGATAAAAGACCATAAATAAGGGAGAATACCCATGGACGATACAAAAACAGAAATCATAAAACAAATATGCACAGGAGACTGGAAGGCAATCCCGGTTACAATGGGATTAAAATTTTTGAATGAACACCAGTTTACCCAAATCTTTGTGGATGCCGGAAAACAAATCAGGGAGTTTCGGCGGTATGGAACCGAAGAAACGGAACTTCGCAATGTTATATTTTGTGAAGAAAATATGAAATTACTGGCAGAACACATGCGCCCGGTAGATGATTACACGTGGTTGGAGAGACTCGTGATCTGTGTCGACAACTTAGTCAATGGGAGTGCTATGTCTGAGGATAATAAAAAAACGAGTAAACAACGTTTTGTGGAGATTATAACAGACAAATGCCGTAAAATTCTGCCGGAAATTTATGGAAGATCACGGCTTGAAGAAATTGGTCAGGGAATGGAACAAATGAACAGCCGAATGGATCGGTTAGAGCGTGCGACACAAAATATCATTGATATGGGGAGCCGACAGAACCAGGAAGAACGTCTGCAGCAGAGGATGGAGACAGAAAAGAGACCGGAGACAGAGAAAAACATGCAGCAGAATGGTCCAACGGATATAGGGCAAATAGCCAAATGGGATTTATCCGATCAACAGGTGGAAGGACTGTTTGGACCAAAAGAAAACCGGTACAAAGATATCAGTCAGCTTACTGAAGCATGGAAGAAAGAACGTAATGTTTATCCGGGGTGGTACATTCTTCCCTACAACATATGCGCAGAACTAAGCAGCAAAACAAGAGAAGAAGGACTGTTGCAAAGCCATACATTTGTTGATTTAAATCGGATGTTTCTGTTTGCATATGAACTTGCATGGCGCTACGAAAAATGTATGCATTTGTATTCCGATTATGAGATCCATCACTTGTCCATAATCTGGGACAATTATTATGAAAAGGAAATCAAAAGCTGGAGTCACGAATCTGCGATATATGAAACAGAAAATATAAAGAAATGGTTTTATATTGGTCAGGTACTGCTTCGTGTATATCGCGAGGAGGGAAGAACAGAAGCGTGGAAAAATATCTATACGAGACTGAAAGCGTATGAGTCTTATGGGGTAAACGGAATCATAGATCTGCAGTTAGAGAAAGCAAAACAGGAGTATCATAGATTACAAATTCCGGCAATGCGAAGATCGATTGCCCATTGTCACCCGGACAAAGAACATTATGAACAGCGTTTGCAGATATTGGGGCTACAGGCGGAACTGGATGAACTAGAAAGTGTGATTCCTGCATTGCAGCAGCTTATGCAGGATATACAGGACGCAGAGATATCGAACGGGAGCAATGGACTGTATTTCAAAACGCTCAGAGTGAGTATTCTGCAATTATATATGCTTTGTGTACAGGGAAAATGGGATTATACGCAGAAATTTGAAATTCATTTACAAGAAATTCATCGGATACAGGAAGATATAGATAGTAATTGTGCATTATTTGACTGGGAAATGTGGAAAGACAACGTGCAACATAAATTGTTTCGCTGGCATGTGCGCAAGTACGAGCAGAGAGAAGCGTTTCCGTTAAATCAGGAATATCGTACAATCATACAGGGAACGGGCAATGCATGTGAACCGGCATACCATTTTTACCGCTTGTTGGATAAGCTGGCATTACCATTAAAATGTGGGTATGTCACACTGCTGGGAGATTTGGAACAGCCATGGATCGAAGCAGTGTTGGAACAGATGGATTACCTTGGATTATTTTTGCTGTGTCGTGGGTGCTACAGCAGAACGATCGAAACATTGGTGGATCGCGCATGGCTGTGTACACTTTCACCGGATGTAGCGGGAAATATGGTTGCATTTCTGATTCATGCTCTTTCGGACAATATGGAAGAAATGGCGGATCAGGAACGTCCACAGGCAGGGGGAATTCTTACACAGATATTCTCAAATGTTCCCGAACTGCTGATCCGGTTTATGAGCCGATGCCCAGATGCACAGCAGGAAGATGCTTTATTGCTTGCAAAACAATTGATGGAATCAGAAGAACTTCCGGTATCATTTTCGATGGCAGAGTTGGGTGTTGGAATTATGGAAAATGTATCTGAAGCGAAGAAGTCACAAATGCTGGATGTAATGCTGCAGACAAAAATTGTAGAGCACAAGACCATGCATGGACATGGGGATGGAATTGACATTTTCAGTTATTATTTCCGGAAAGAAGATATCGGTCCGTTGCAGAGAAAGTGTATTGTAAGACCAGAAACTATAGCATGGTTACTGGAAATCCCGTCTGAGGCAGGATATGAATGGAGAACCAAAGTGCTTCGTCTGGAAACTTTGTACCGTCTGCAGCTATTGGATGAAAAACAGCAGCAGGCATATGCTGCATTACTTTGGCATTATGTATCAGAGACAACAGGGCTTCCGGAGGGAAAGGATCTGCACCTGTTTGCTTATGAAAAATTACCGTGTCTGGATGCAAATATTCCAGTAAAATCTATTAAACAATGGTTTCTATCGAGGCGTTTGCAGAATCAGTTTGAAGATCAGCAGGGATGCAGAAGTACAATGGGAAAAATCCCTTATCTGGATGAGCTGGTTCTGGTCTGTGAAAATATGGAACCGGGATATTGGAGCCAAAAGGAAACGGAACAGCTTCTACAGGATATGCAGGCATATTGGTGTATTTTAAGAGGAAAACTAGAACAGGTGCGCCCGGAGAGCTTTGCAGCAGACGAATTTCGGAACCGGGCACAGAAAATAGAGAAAACGGCCGCTGCGTTGTGTCGCAATACAGGTATGATAAGTACGCTTGTATCCGAACAATTACAATCAATGCTGCAGGAAATGTGTGTGTATAATATCAGCATCAAAGAACTGGAAATTCAAATAGCTAATAGTGATGCTCTGGCAGCATCCGTTTGCGAAGAAATGCAATCTTCTGAAAAAGAACTTACGATAGGGGCACAGACTGCAGCTTATCAGTATATTATGGCACATCCCACGGCAGAGGAGGCACAGGTCCTATTGAATGAATTCCTGAATATCCTGCGGTACCGAAAGACACCGGGGCTGGTGTCTGCGATATACTTTCTTCATAATCTGGTTTATGCAGATTGTCAGATCATACGGCAACGCGACAACCAGAACCACATGGATGCATGTCTGGAAATGCTTGCAGATATTCTGCGAGTCGAGCAGGATTGTGATATGCCGGCCAAAGATATTCTGCATGCCCGAAAAGCATGCATGTCTCTTGCGTTCCGGATGTATCAGATGCCGGAGACAAGCGGGGGAAAAGGCGTGCAGCGCTGGAAAGAGATTGCGGCAGATGAGTGTGAAATGAATGAGATTCGGCAGGAATGGGTGTGGTAGATATGATTAAAGTGTGTTACTATGGTAAATAAACTGAAACTGTAAATATTAAGAATAAAGAGTGGAGAATATATGACACAGGAAAATGAACTAATAGAAACTTCCTTAAATGAGATATATAGAAAAATCAGTATTCAACAATATAAAACAGATATGGGATTTAAGGCGTTAGCAGAAGGGGTACATGATAATTTGTTTGTAATACCTGAGTATCAGAGAAAATATCGATGGACAAAGCAACAGGTGGAAGAATTGGCGACTTCCCTCCTTCGTGATTTACCAATTCCACCAATCTATGCATTCCGAAATGAAAATGGACAGCTTGAAATTTTGGATGGACAGCAGAGAGTGATGAGTCTGTATTTTTATTATATTGGAAGATTTTTTGCGGATACGCAACAAAACGTATTTGATTACAGAGAACTGGATATTGATCACACAAGTAATTTTGAAGAAGCTCTTGCAAAGAAATACGATATTGTTCCAACGAAGTTTTATATGATTTTTGGAAAGGAAAAATGTGATATTACCTATGCGACACTTCCAAAAGACATCAAAAGAAAAGTTGATTACACTACTATTTCGGTTGTAGAAATAAAAACATCAATGATAGATAATCCAGAAGCTACACTGCACAAAATATTCACAAACCTTAATAATGGTGGAACACGCTTGTCAGATCAGGAAATGAGAAATGGCGTATATCCTTGCAAATTTAGCAAAATGATAGATGCTATAAATCGAAATGATCTCAAATGGAGAAAATTGTATGGTCATATGAGTGACAAATATGATGATATGGAAAAACTATATCGTTTTTGTGCTATGAAAAAGTTTGTGAAATATGATGGAATGGATTTTCAAATAAAAGGAGATTCTGGTACAATCAAAATCAAAGAGTTTATTGATGCTTTTACGGAGCAGGCATTTTATTTTACGTCAGAAGAAGTCGAAGAATATCAGGAAAGTTTAGAAAAATTCTTTTGTAGATTAGATATTAGCCGTGAAAACTTTAATAAGGTTTTGATTACGGAAGGGATTTTTGTGGTTTTAGAAAAAACACATATTAATGTATTAATTACGGATGAAATATATAATGACATTTCTGAAGATGCAGGAATAAAAAGTACAATGAATGCGCGGACCTTTTCACGCACAAATATGAATAAAAGGTGGAAAATGATATATGACTTGTTATCAGGCTATGGTCAGTGACTTGTGTGAAAAAATGATTGGTGAACAATTGCCATATAAAGATACCATTTTATTGGGGGATAATTCCAGTGGTAAATCGGATGTTTTAAAAGGCGTCATAGAGAACGGTGACAGGCGGAAGTATTATTTTATTGATGCAGTGAATCGCGAATTTGATGTGAAACAAATTACCTTTGAAAAGGAAAAAAATATAGTATACTCTTCCAAAATAAATGATACTCGGTTAAATGAAGATATTTTTAATCATAAGGATTCGTTCTATTATGGAGGAACACCAAAGGCTATTGAAGATTTTTATTTTAATTATAAAGAACGGTTAGAGAAACTTATACAGATTTTTTTGCAGATAGAATTTGAAGTGAAACAGGAACTGACAGGAGCAGTAGTTTACGTTAATGATGAAAGATTTAGTTTATCAAGTGGTTATCAAGCGTTAATTAGAATTTTTTTGGAAATATTATATTATGAGGACACGATGCATGAAGGCATAATTGTTATAGATGAGATAGATGAGTTTTTATCTGTAAAAAATTGTGGAAAAATATTTGATTTTCTAAGAATAAATTTTCCAACATTAAACTTTATTGTAACAACGCATTCCGCAGATCTGATTGCTGAAACAGAAAATGCTAATATTGTTTTACTGAGAAATACGAATTATGAAGTGTTAGATGCAGGAGATTTTAGAAGCATATCACAAGTATATGACTTGTTTAAGGATGTTTTCAAAATTGAAAAGGAAAAAACATCAAAGGAGGTAATTGATACAAAATTGCGCGTGTTATTTAACAATAAAATGTCGGGCATTTGGAATGAAGAATGTGAAAATGAGCTTTGTACTATAAAGACAGGAAAAATTACAAAGGTACAGAAAATGATCATAAAACAAATTGAGGAGTGGAATGTGTGAAAAACGATTTTTTCTTATTGGATATTCCTGATTTTTCGCCATCTTATGAGGAAAAAATTGAGTATGGATATAAAAACAAGGCCGGGAAAAATTTATTAGAATTGCTAAGGAATATAAGCAAAAATCATTGTATGTATTGTTATGCTCTACTTAAAAGTGATAGAGTAGACACAGGAAATCTTGAACATAGTATTGAAAAGAAATTAGATGAAGAACATTTAGAAGAATGTGTTCAAAATATTGCGCTTACGTGTAGTCACTGTAATCAGTCACTAAAAAGGACTGGAGAAGAAGAACGTTGTAAAAAAATCCTTCCACAGATAGAATTATTTCGAGAAAAAGTGAATTGTAGTGGGAAAATGTGTAAGCAGGAATGTGGCCCATATAAAGAATTAAAACAGGAATATGGTAAAGTGTCACGGATTATTTTACAACCACATGGCGTACATGGAATAAATTCACAATTGAAATATTGTCTGCAGTATGATGTGAAAAATGCAGAGTTTATTCCAAGTACAAGATACCAATACGATGAGAATGATATTGATTACATAGAGCATCATATTAATCAGTTTCGATTGAATGATATTGGTTTTAAAACGAACGCGTTGGTGGAATTCCTTGAAGATGTGATAAATGCAGACGGAAAATATAGAGAAAAAAAGAAGTATTCTAATTATATTGTAGATTTGTTTATGGAAAAATTAAAAGATTTTTCACAAACGGATATTTTGAAATTGTGTGAAAACTTATATACGCAGTATTTTTTGGAGTTTCGGAGTGAATAGTATGTATAATGCCAAATTGCGTTGGAAAAAGAATTTGTGGATGAAGGAATAAAAAATGATTTTTCTGGAAAAACCGGTTGGATGATAAGTCTGACCGGTTTTTTACATTGAGTAAGATAAAGGTTCGTGATATAATAAAAATAATATTTATTGGATTTGGGGTTACGGAAGACAGAGGACAAGAGAATGCATATAGTTAAGGAACTTATCGATAATATATCATCAACAAGCCTGAATAGATTTCTTACCGAACAGAAAATTGCAAATGAGCAGAGGCTGTCTTTTTCGGATCATCGGGTTTTGCTAGAACAGCTCTGTCAAAATGGATTGATTTCTGTTGAGGATCTGAATGATTTTTTCTTTCAAGAATTATTATATGGTCATCATCGATTGATGCGCGTGTATTCATTAACTGCTTCGACCTGTCTGCGATTAAAGAGCAGGGATTCGTGGGGTAGACTTATGCGCAAATTTCAGATTCCCGATTGGGCGTACAACCAGATCATAGCGACGATTCCACAGAAGGAAGACTCCACGAAGCTTGCAGCGATACAGGAAGAAAGAAGGAATGGAAATTTAATCAGGGTGCATCTGGTTTTTGTATTCTGCATGTTAAAAGATTCTGCCGGTCCGATCGAGGAGGAGTGTTCCTATCTTCCGGTAACCATTGATCTGGAACAGCGCTGCATGATTGTTAAAGTATGGAATCAGCATGGAATTATACAGGAGAGCCGTCCGCAGATTCAGCTTGATAAGATCTATAGTATAGTAGAAGAAACATTAGAACTGGAATTGGACAACAATAGAGCGGCTGATCCTCAGAATGTGTTGTATGACATGAGCAAAGAATTGTTCAACCAGTTTTTTGAACGGCTTCCAAATATAAAAGAGATTGATGATAAGAGAGAGAGCCTTAGCAGCATTATCGATGCAATGTTACAAAATATTCCGTTGCATCATGTAGAACAAAAAGACGGAAAATTATATATGCCGGATGGAATCATTAATTTAGAGGAAGAACTATATCGCCTGATTCAACAGACCGCATTATATGATTACCGGGAAGATCATGCATTGAATACGCTTCTTCCAAGCGATGAAAAATATATATCAAAAATTCGATTCAGTGACAGAGATAATCTGTCGGCAAACTTAACAGGAGAAAATGGTGTAGATTGTATTTATGATGCCAAGACGTTTATGTGTATCAGGGATTCTTTGGATATCGTGAAAAGAATTATTTCCCTGACGGTCAATTTTCCAAGAGCGCGAGGGGTATTACAAGTGAAATATGAGGCTGATAATTATCAGTTTCTGGCGCTGCACATTTTGGAAGGAAAATATTATTCGGAAGAAGAATTCCAGCAGATATGGGGGCTTTATAAAGAGTATGAACGAAAGAGAAGCGGTTCGGCAATGTATGAAAATCCTGCCGCAGTTGACACAAAGGCAATGTAAGCAGTTTACGACGCAGGACCTGAGTGAACGGCTGGATCTGGAAATTACATATACAAAAAGTATGCTGCAGGTTCTGTGTGCAAAAAATCTGGTTCGAAAAGAACTGCACTATAGCTGTCCACAATGCCATAGTCAGAATGTCTTCGTATGTGATGGATTTGCTGCTTCGTATCAATGCTATCACTGTCAGGCAATCCTGGAACCGGCACGGGTAGAAAACGAGGGGAGACCGTTTTACAGTGTTTCCAAGGATGACTTTATGCAGTATACAAAAGAAACGTATCCGGATATCTTTCATATGACATGCGAGCCGGAAAAAGAAATTATTCCATTTCGTCCGGTGGTTGTCGAGCAATCGGAAGAAAATGTTGCTCCGGTGACCGGGGATGACAAGGTAGAGATGGTAGAGGATAAAGATGAGAAAACGGATAATGACCTTGAGAAGCGTGTGGTTAGCTTGGAAAATGATAAAAAGGGGAAGAATCTGTTTTGGGCGATTGTAAAGATAATTGTATGGGTTACATTTATGCTGCTTGCCTCTTGGTTTGTCTTGTATGAAATGCTCGATATTTTTGTCTTTAAGGATCAACATGCCTTTCTTTATGAGATGTTTATGTTTGCAATGAAGGGAAGTGTGATTGAGACAAATGATTGGGGCGGTATATTTATAACTATCATTGGTGGAATATTGACTTTGGTGGTTGGTGGAATTGATGTATTGGGATGGAAGAAGATACATCAATATTACCATACTATAAAAGAAGAATTAATTAGTTGAGTATTTGGTGAAAGGAAAAGATGAAACGAGTTCTAATGCTGGCGTCCGTCGCCTCCATGATTGACCAATTTAATATGCCAAACATTGCATTGCTGCAGAAACTGGGCTATCAGGTAGATGTTGCCTGCAATTTTATCGAGGGAAATACCTGCTCGAATGCGCGTGTCGCAGAATTGAAGCAAAAACTGCAGGACATGCATGTGCGCTGCTACCAGATCGATTTCGCACGGAATATCAAGCATATGGGGCAGAACATGAAAGCGTTGTGGCAGGTGGAAGGACTGATGAAGCAGAATACCTATGCGTTTTGTCACTGTCACAGCCCGATCGGTGGTGTGGTCGCAAGGATTGCCGGACACCGGACCAGAACAAAAGTGATCTATACGGCACATGGTTTTCATTTCTATCAGGGGGCACCGGTTATGAACTGGCTGGTGTACTATCCGGTGGAAAAGATGCTGAGCCGATGGACGGATGTGTTGATAACGATCAATCATGAGGATTACAAGCTGGCAAAAAAGAAATTTAAGATGAAAAAGCTTACCTACGTGCCGGGAATTGGAATAGATACGCAAAGGGAATGTTTGTCTCAAAATGAAAAGGAAGAGAAACGTAAGGAGTTGGGAATTCCACAAGATGCATTTTTGATCACAAATGCTGCTGAGTTCACTCCGAATAAAAATCAGAAGACGGTGATTGAGGCAATCGAACAATTGCATAATCCAAATATTTACTTTGTAATGTGCGGTATTGGAGAAAAGAAAGCAGAATTAGAACAGTATGTGAAAGAGCATGGATTGGAGGAACATATCCGATTTGTGGGGTTTCGCAATGATCTGCATGAAATTCTTCAGACATCCGACTGTTTTGTGTTGTCTTCGTTCCGGGAGGGATTATCGGTGGCACTGATGGAAGCCATGGCAGAGGGGCTTCCTGTAGTGTGTAGCAGGATTCGCGGAAATGTGGATTTGATAAAAGATGGAAAGGGTGGTATATTAGTATCGCCTGGAAATAAAGAAGATTACGAAGCAGCATTTCGGAAGCTGTATGAAATGAAACATAAGGAACCGACTGATTTCCAGAGGATGGGACAGATCAATGCAGAAAATGTGAAGTCGTTTGGAAGATCGGCAGTAGAAAGCATAATGAAAGGTGTATATAATAGATCAAAGGATAATTAATGAAAATAGAAACTATAATATCAAGTATAATTACGGCAAGTGTTAGTATAGTAATATGCATGTGGCAGGGAGGATGGAAATATACAACATCACCTCAAAAAGAAAAAATAGAAGAAATAAGAAAGATTGTAATACAATTGAACGATGCATCGTATGAAAAAACGGTTCAATTACTTCGAAGATTAAAAACATATATTTGTTGTGTGGAACAAACAGAACCAAAATATGGTGATGATTTTTTGTATAAAGTTCATATCTGGAAAATAATAGATAAAATAGAAAGAACAAAGGAAACTTATAAAGATCAAAAGCGGTTGTTGATTGAATATTTGAATTTGTTACTTGCTTGGAATCAAAATTTAATTGAAAAAAATATCAAAAATAAAATATACAAGCTAATTTATAGTCTTTTAATGATAATAATTTCTATATTTTTAGTATTTGCCTTAAAACAAGTAAAAGGAATTCAAATGGAATCTGTTATTTTTGGGGTAATTATTTTTATAATTTTGCTGTTTGGGACTATTGGTTGGCTAGAATTTTGTATATTGCTCTCAAATATTAGTGTAAAGGGAAAATTTGAAAATTTTCAAATGGGATATAAAAAACGCAAAAGAAACTTCGTTATTATAATTTGGCTATTGTATTATTTGGTTTCAATTCCATATTTCTATTTGATGAAAAGAATTTTTGATTATATAGGCATAAATATGTCAGATATATATTTATTTGCCATATTTGTGTTGGCTTATATTGCTATGCTTATTCAGAGTTTGGAACAAGCAGAAAGATATATGGGCATATATAATTACAATAGAGCTATATGTAATGTGTACAGAAAATATGAAAAACGAAATAGAAAAGTAAGAGTATTGCATTTATTAAAAACGAATAGCTTTTCCGGAGCAGAGAATGTTGCGATCACAATATGTAGAAATTTAAGTGATCAATATGAATGTGCATATGCTTCGCCAAGGGGAGAAATATCCAAATGGCTGGAAAAAGAGCATATTACATATTATCCAATGGAAAAATTCAGTACACATGAATTTAAACGAATTATAAAAGAGTTTGAACCAGATATTGTGCATGCGCACGATTTTTCTGCGTCTGTGGCAGCAGCAATGAATAAAAAAGATTTTTATCTTATTTCACATTTGCATTGTAATCCGCCGTGGATAAAAAAAGCCGGACTGAAATCAATTATATATTGGATGAATAAGCGGAAAATGGATCAGATATTCCTGGTATCAAGTTCTATTCAGAAGGAAGCAGTATTCTTTTCAAAAAGAGAAAAGCGAATTCATGTGATAGGAAATCCGGTAGATGAGAAACAAATTTTGAAAAAGGCACAGGAATATACAGTAAATTCATGTGATTTATTATATGTTGGAAGGTTTACAGAAGCAAAAAATCCGAAGTGTTTTATCAATATTGTAAAAGAAATGGAAGAAAAAGAGAAAAAAATTTCTGCAGCAATGATCGGAAATGGAGATTTATATGAAGAATGTAAATCTTATATGGAAAATTTGCAGATTTCTGCTACAATAGCATATGAGGGATTTCAGGAGAATCCATATCCATATATGAAGGAAGCGAAGATTTTGTTAATCACTTCAAAATGGGAAGGCTATGGACTGGTTGCACGAGAGGCAATAACACTAGGTACGCCAGTACTTGCTATGGATGTAGGGGGGTTACATGAAATTTTTAAAAGTATGCCGGAAGCTTTATGTAAATCGGAAGAAGAAATGAAAGAAAAAGTATATAATCTTTTGATAGATCAAGAAGTATATTCTGCATACAAAGATAAGATTAAAATTTTACAAAAGACAATGATGACATTAAACACTTATTTGAAATCGGTTAAAGATGTATACGAGGAGTTAGACTCATGACCTTTCATGTTGCATATGCATGTGACGAAAACTATATAGAACAGACCATGGTATCTATGGCTTCTCTTATGGAACATAATCAAACGCATAAAATCGTGATTTATCTGATTGAAAGCAAAATTGGTAGAGAATCATTGCAAAAGATATGCCATCTTGTGGAACAATATAAACAATCATTCATTTGCATAGCTTTGGACGATTTGCTGAAGGGTATAGATCTTACATTGGATGAAAAACATCCAAAGACTATTTATGCAAAACTTTTTTTGGATCAGGTATGTGAAGCAGATAGAATTCTGTATTTGGATAGTGATACAGTCATAGCATCTTCATTGGAAGATTTATGGAAGATGGATTTTCAAGATGCGTATATAGCGGGAGTGGCAATGCCATATACGACAGACATAAAACGGAAGTTGGGTCTTACATCGGAAATGGATTACTTTTGTGACGGAATTGTTTTAATAAATTTGAATGTCTGGAGAAACAAGCAGGTTGCGGAGCAATGCAGAGAATATATTATGAGGCAAAAAGGAAATCCATATATGCTGAGCGAAGGTGTGATCAATGCTGTAGCTGGAGAATACCGGATTACATTACCACCAAAATATAATTTAATGTCTGCATTTTTGTTGTGGAATGCCAAACAGATAAAGGAATTATTTGATGTATCTCATTTTTATACACAGGAGCAAATTGAGCAGGCCAGAAAAAATCCCGTGATCATTCATTACCTAAATGAATTGTATATCCGTCCATGGTATAGAAACAGTGATCATCCGTACCGGGATGAATATATGAAATGGCGGGAGAAAATTGGATGGAACATGCCTATGGAGAGTGGGATTCGGAGCATGCGAACAAAGGGAGTTATCGTATTGAACAAAGTGTTACCGTTTTCTTGGTTTTGCAGAATATATCGGTTGGTTCAGAAACGTAGTAGATAAAGCAGGAGAAAGATATGGTTCATATTATGATGGCAACGTATAATGGAGAAAGGCACATTGCCGAGCAAATTGAATCTATTTTAAAACAGACGTATATAGAGTGGAAACTGTTTATAAGAGATGATGGATCAGAAGATTGCACCACTAGAATTATTCAAGAATATATGAATAAATATCCAATGAAGATATTTATGATGGAGTCAAATACAATCTATCATGAGGCGAAAAGGAATTTTGCAGCTTTGTATGAAAAAGTTCCAGAGGCAGAATATTATGCATTTTGTGATCAGGATGACATTTGGAAAGAAAATAAACTGCAAGAGTGTGTAAGTTACTTTCAAAGAAATGAAAATTCGATTCCGACTTTGATATATCATGACATGTATGTAGGAACAGATGAAAAACATGTGATTGACAAACCATATTTTGAATATTCTGGACTTCGATTAGATCCTGATATGCCATTCCAACGAACATTGCTTTATAATACAATACCTGGATGTGCAATGCTTTTTAATGACAAATTACGAAAAGCGGTAAAAAAAATTCCGAAAGAGTGTAATATGCATGATTGGTGGATGCTTTTATGTGTGCTGGCATTAGATGGTAATGTAATATATTGCGATGAGAAACTTAGTATTTACCGTCAACATGCAAGCAATGAAATTGGTGTAATAAAGAAAACGCCGGCTTGGAAACTCACTTTGAAGTGCTTTGAAATTTTTAGAATAAAATATTATTTGAATAGAAATAATCTGTTGAAAAAAGAACGGATTATACAAACGAAAGCTTTGTGTGAAATACTGTGCAATAAAATTTCGAGAAAAAATAAGAATGTATTGGAAGAATATTTGAAATTATTAAAAAACGGACGGGGAGTTAGTGCTTATTGTCGAGCCAGAAAGCAAGGATTGGTGTTTGAAAATAAACTATATACATTTAAATTTTATTTGATTTAGAATGAAAGTTAAGAAAGGAAAAAATGATGTCAAAAAAAAGATTTCTTTTGATAATCTGCATTATACTACTGGCAGTAATAGGAAATTTTTCTATTATACATATCAAGAGTAATTGTGATAATGAAACATGCAAGGTTAATTTTTTAATCAACGCAGATCAGGCCGGAAATTATCAATTATATTATGGAAATGATACAAATTTCACGGAAGAACAGTCCGTAATTGTCACTTATAAGACTGCCGGGAAAAATCAAAAATTAAGTTTTGAAATTCCGTGTAGTGTAAAATATATTCGGTGGGATATTAATCAGTGTGTTACAAATACACAGCTGCTAGATGCGTATGTGAAATTTAAAGGATATACGGGTGCAATTTCTCAAGATAGTATAGTAAATTCGCAGAATCAGGTAATGATAGATAAGATTGTAAAAAAGAAGGGTTCTGTATATATTCAAACATCAGGAAGTGATGCAAATATAACATTGAATATTCACTCACTTGGATTGGAAGAAAAGGTTGGGGAATATGTAAAAAGAACAGATACTATAAAAAAATGGATATTATGTATTATTTTAGATCTCATACTTTGTTTCATATATAAAAGTATTGCTGATATAAAGAAATTGCTGAAAGATATTTTGATAAACAGAGAAATGATTTTTCGGCTTTCGAAAAATGATTTTATGGTTAAATATGCTGGATCATATTTTGGAATTATTTGGGCATTTGTTCAGCCGATGGTCACAATTCTTTTATATTGGTTTGTTTTTCAAATGGGATTTCGTTCAGGCGCTGTGGGTGAAACACCATTTGTATTATGGCTGATTGCCGGTATGATTCCGTGGTTTTATTTTTCAGATGCAATCTCTACTGGGACAAATAGCCTGATTGAATATAGTTATCTTGTGAAAAAAGTAGTGTTTAATATCAGTATTCTTCCGATTGTAAAAGTAATATCAGCATTATTTGTACACTTGTTCTTTTTGATTGTTATGGTGTTGATTTTTGCCGTTTATGGATATGTGCCGGATTTGTATACTATTCAGATTGTTTATTATCTGTTTTGTATGTTTGTGTTTGCGCTGGGATTGGCGTATATAGGGAGTGCATTGATTGTTTTCTTTAGAGATTTGGGTCAGATTATCAATATTTTATTGCAAATTGGAATGTGGATGACGCCTATTATGTGGCAGAATACGATGTTGCCGAAGTCATGGCAGCCATTTTTGAAATTAAATCCTATTTATTATATTGTATCGGGATATCGTGATTGTCTGATTAATAAGATTCCATTTTGGCAGCACAATACATGGACCATATGTTTTTGGCTGGTTACAGCAACTTTATTCCTTGTTGGAATTCGATTATTTAGCAAATTAAAAGTGCATTTTGCAGATGTACTATAAATAACAGGAGAAAAGAATTGGAAACCATTATTGATATTAAACATTTGAATAAAGTATATAATTTATATGATAAACCAATTGACCGTTTAAAAGAAGTGTTGAGTCCAACTCATAAATCTTATCATAGAGAGCATTATGCATTAAATGATATAAGTTTAGAAATAAAAAAGGGTGAATCCGTTGGAATTGTAGGTAAAAATGGATCAGGAAAATCAACTCTGTTAAAAATCATTACAGGGGTATTAAATCCTACAAGTGGAGAAATAAATGTAAAAGGTAAAATTTCTGCATTATTGGAATTAGGAGCTGGGTTCAATCCGGAGTATACAGGAATAGAAAATATTTATTTGAATGGTACAATGATGGGCTATTCCAAAGCGGAAATGGATGAAAAAGTAGATGATATTATTGCTTTCGCTGATATAGGGGATTTTATTAATCAGCCAGTCAAAACATACTCCTCAGGTATGTTTGCAAGACTGGCATTTGCTGTTTCTATTAATGTAGAGCCGGAGATTCTTATTGTGGATGAAACTTTGTCTGTTGGAGATACGAGATTTCAAGTGAAATGTATTGATAAAATGAAAGAATTAAAAGATATAGGAACAACAATTCTGTTTGTTTCTCATGCAACAGAACAAATTAAACGTTTTTGTAACAAAGGAATCTGGTTGCAAAATGGTATTGTAAAAAAAATAGGAGAAGCTAGTGAGATAGTTGATATATATGAAAATTATATGCGTTTTGGAGAACAAAAGATTGTAAAGAAACAGGAAATAGAAAAAAAAATACAAGATGAAAAAGAAGATACAGCTAACACCGAAAAACACGTAAATCCTTCAATATTGGCTCATATTAATTATATTAAAGCAAATCAGGAAACATATCATACATTTGATACTCTGAAAGCGGAAATAGAATATGAAATTTATGAGGATGAGATAGATGGCTTTTTGCTGGGAGTGGCAATTTATACTGCAGATCGAAAAAATTACATTTTTGGTCCTAATACACATTTGGATAATATTCCAGTGCCAAATACCAGGGGAGTTCACAAAGTGATTTATGAAATTCCAGAAATAAAACTGTTAAAGGGACAGTATGTCTTGGATGTTGGTATATTTAATAATGAAGGAATTGTTAATTTTGATTATAAAATGAGTGCCTTAGGATTTTCAGTTAGCAACAAATATTTTTCAGAAGGTGACTTTTATATGGAACATCAGTGGGATGTAATTAGTTAGGAAATGGAGAAAAACATATGTCGATTATATTTGATCAGTATCAAAGGTACAAAAATGCTCAGAAAATTATTGATTCGGCCAGAAAAGAAGGGCAGATTTTTAAAATTCTCGAGGTAGGAGCAAATGAGCATAAAGATTTGGAAAAATTTCTGCCAAATGATAAAATTACATATCTGGATGTAAAACTTTCAGATGAAATGAAGAAAGATCCAGCATATGTGCTCGGTGATGCCACCCAGATGGAATTTGAAGATAATGCGTATGATATAGTAATTGCTTTGGATGTTTTTGAACATATTTTTCCAGATCGCAGAAAGGCATTTTTGGACGAATTAGAAAGAGTTTCTTCTATTATGTTTGTTTTATGTGCTCCTTTTGATGTTGAAGAAGTGCATGAAACAGAAATCCGTGTTAATAAAGCATTCCGGTGTTTCGCAGGGATAGATCATCCTTGGTTAATTGAGCACATAGAAAATGGAATCCCTGATTTCAAAAAAACAATTTCATATTTGAAAACAAAAGAATATTGTATTGAAACGTTTTCACACGGAGACTTGGATCAGTGGGAAAAATTAATTACATTACATATGTTTTCAGCTCTAGACGAGAAATTAATTGACTTTGCAGATTCTATTTATGATTACTATAATAGTTATGTCTTCCCGATGGATTATAGTGAAAAATCGTATCGTCAATTTATTGTTGGACATATAGCAACATGTGATTACAATATTGAGAAAAAAGAATTAGATGAAAGAGTATATCAGAAATTAAACGAATTAGAAGAACAGTTTTGGAAATTATACAATAATTCAAAAGTCGGAATTGTATCAAATCAGTTAAATTTACAACCTGAGAGGGAGAAACTTGAAATATATTTTGATTTAGGAAATGGTTTTTCAGAAGAACAATGTTTAAAATATTATTTGGAAGAAAATCAGAGAGTTGTTAAAAAAATTGATTGTAGTGAATTTCAACAGATGATACGAGTTCGTATAGATCCAATGGATCATGCAGGGATTGTTCGGTTTAATGATATATGTTTTATTGAGGAAAATGATCGAAAAATTTCATTTGGCGAAAAAAGATGTGAAAATCTAATCTTTAAAGATGGAGAAAATTATGGTTTTCAAGACGATGCACAAATAATATTTAATATAAGAAATGTAAAAGAAATAGTATTAGATTATGAATATGTAAATATGCCAGTAAACGGTGTGAGTATATTTAAAAATTTTATTAATGAAAAAAACAAATTAAAAGAAAAATATGATATAAAAGAACGTGAAAATAAAGAGGTATCAGAGAAATTAGAGCATTATAAAGAACATTATTTTGCGGCCATTAATCAACGAGAGGATTTAAAAAAGAATTTAGAAAATATCAATAGAGCTTATAGTGATGTGTTAAATTCTCAATGTTGGAGAATGACAAAACCGATACGTGTGGTGCTTGGCGGAGTAGAAAATTGGATGCGTTCGCATCGTAGTACATATCTGATTGGAAAAGGAATTAAGTCTATTTGCACAGAAGGAATGGGCGCAACGGCTGAAAAAGTAAAAAAATACAAGCAGGTTTCAGTCGAATTTGGGACTTATAAAGATGAGGTGAAGGCAGCACATAGATCAAAACAAACTATAGAAAACGTTAATAAAAATATCACATTTAGTATTGTTGTTCCGTTGTACAATACTCAAAAAGATTTTTTGAAAGAAATGATTCAGTCAGTTATAAATCAAACTTATGGGGAATGGGAATTATGCATGGCGGATGGAAGTGATCCTGAGCATGGCTACGTTGGACAGATTTGCAAAAAATATGCAGCTTCCGACAAAAGGATTAAATATAAACATTTAGAAAAGAATGGTGGGATATCAGAAAACACAAATGCAGCCTTGGAAATGGTTACAGGGCAATATATTGGTTTATTTGACCATGATGATCTATTACATCCGTCAGCATTGTATGAATATATGAAAGTTATTACGGAAAGAAATGCGGATTTTATTTATTGTGATGAAAATAAATTTGAAAAGATAGATGATAAATTTTTTGAACCAAATTTTAAACCTGATTTTAATTTGGATTATTTGAGAACCAATAATTATATATGCCATTTTACGGTTTTTGAAAAAAGATTATTAGATGTTGTTGGAAGATTCAGAAAAGAATGTGATGGTTCTCAGGATCATGATATGATATTGAGGCTTACTGAGCATGCAAATAATATTGTTCACATTCCTAAAATTTTATATCACTGGAGAAGTAGTAAGAATTCTGTTGCTTCTGATCCAAATGCAAAGCCTTATACAGCAAAAAGTGGAATTTTGGCGGTAAAAGAGCATTTGCAAAGATGTGGATTAAACGCGACAGTTGAGAGTAGTCCTATTCACCCTAATGTTTATAGAATTAAATATGAATTAGTTGCCACTCCTCTGATTTCTATCCTAATTCCAAATAAGGATCACATAGATGAATTATCAAGGTGTATTGATTCTATCAGAGATAAATCTACATATACAAATTATGAAATAATTGTAATTGAGAATAATAGTACAGAAAAAAGAACTTTTGAGTACTATGATAAAATTAAACAAATTTCAAATATACGAGTTATTACTTGTGACACAAATGGTGAATTTAATTATTCGGCTGTTAATAATTATGCAGTGAATTATGCGAATGGCGAGCAAATAATATTATTGAATAATGATATTGAAATTATAACAAACAATTGGATGGAAGAAATGCTTATGTATTCACAGAGAGAAGATGTGGGAGCTGTAGGAGCAAAATTATATTATCCAAATGATACTATTCAACATGCAGGTGTTATTGTGGGAATCAAGGGAGTTGCTGGACATTCACATCAATTTATGCCTAGAGATACAGTAGGGTATATGTTTAGATGCTATGTACCTCAAGATTTATCGGCAGTTACAGCAGCTTGCGTAATGATGAAAAAATCGGTATTTAAGGAAGTAGGTGGACTGGATGAAGAACATTTTAAAGTTGCCTTTAATGATATTGATTTGTGCATGAAAATTAGAAAAGCAGGATACTTAGTCGTATGGACACCATATGCTGAGGCATATCATTATGAATCTATTTCCAGAGGAGCGGAGGACACATCGGAAAAACAAGAAAGATTCAGAGGAGAAGTTGCAGCATTTATGTCAAAATGGAAAAAAGAATTGGATATGGGAGATCCATATTATAATCCGAATTTGACTTTGGAAAAAGAAGATTTTTCAATAAAATAAAGAAAGCTTCATTATTATAGTTGTGTAGAAAAATATTTTCTGTAAAATAATAGATGTCTTTAATAGTGTGCCCGTTTTAGATTATTCAGCACTTGATGTAATGGGTGTCCATGTATATTGGCACTTGTTTTGAGGTACAAATTTAAAGTAAAGATTAAAAAATAATGATTTAGGAATTGAGATTGTAGGAAGGAGTCAGAATATCTATTCAAGATATTATTTGAACTATGAGAATTGAAAAGTTGCAAGAAAAAATTGTATGGATTGTAAGCATAGGGGTAATTTTTATTATAATTGGTGGTCTCTATTTAAAACATTATGAAGTACGAAATGTTTTATTGGATGTTTCAACATGCCAATATGTTTCTGGTGATGAGTTTAAATATTGTATCGACGAATGTTCATTAGAAAATAATGGAAACATCACAGGCTGGTTGATTAAACCTGGTGAGGATATGAATACTGTTGCAATTAAAGTAGTTTTTAAACAAAAAAATGGAGATAAAGCTTATGTTATACCAACAATGATGCAGGAGCGTAAAGATGTTTCGGAAGCTATGTTAGATGGAAAAAAATATGATTATTCAGGATTTAATGTTAAAATGTATAATGTGAGTAAAAGATTGGATATTCAAGGGAAAGCATATGTATTATGTTTTTATGCAAAAATAAATGGAAAAGAATATTTATATGATTCACAAAGGACTTTACAGGATATATCGGAGGGACAACTGTAATGGAGAACAAGTTAAACATTATAAAAAGAAAACTAAGGGAATGTAATGATCTGGTTTTTTTAATTGCTTCTGTTTTGTTTGGAATAATAATGTCTTTTGCAAAAATGGGAGGAGATGATGCGACTGTAATAAATGCTATGCATAATTTTTCAATAATGGATGCATGGCAACAAGAAAAATTAAATTGGGTTAGATGGTCTTCGAGAATATTAGTAAATTTTGTAAATAGATGTATGCTGGGGTTGCCACATTGGATATGGAGTTTTTATTTAGCTATTTCAATGTTTGTTTTATTAAAAGCGTTATCTGAATTGTTTGTAAAAAACAATAAAAAATTTTGTAATTTATTTATTGTTTGTATTGTCTTGATGATGCCGTGGCAACAATTATCAACTGCGGGGTGGATATGTACTACGGGAACATATTTTGGACCAGTTGCTTTTGGAATTATGGGGCTTGTTCCTATTGCTAAATGTTATAAAAAAATTAGATGTTCGTTGTTAGAGACAATTTTTTATGTAGTTTGCTTGATTTATGGAACCAATATAGAACAGATGATGGTAATTGCTGTAGGGTGCTATACTGTTGCAGTAATATATTTTGTGCTTAAAAAAAGAAATGCGAAACTGATTTTTGTTAATTTTTTTGTAACTATGATGTCGGTAGTGAATTTTTTGATGTGTCCGGGAAATTCTAGTAGACAATTAAGTGAAGAAGCTACTTGGTTTCCAACATTTTCTATGTTGAATAAAGTAGATAAGGTTGATATTGGGTTATTTACTACTTTAAGAAATATATTTTTGGATAACTCATTTTTATTTATTTTAATTATTATTATAACGATGTCTTTTATAGCAAATAAAAAATATGTGGGGATAAAATATAAATATATAGCATTTTTCCCAACGATCGCATTGATGTTGCTTGGTCCATTTAAGAACTTTTTAATGTTATTTTTCCCTCATATTAGTGGGATATATAGCGAATGGTCTGAATATGGACTATTTACTGTTGATAATGCAAAAGGCATTTCCGCTTATGCAATTTATCTAATATTAATGATAATGTTATTAAGTATTTTGTTGCTTATTATTTTGGTGAGCAATTCAATAGAAGATCTGATTGTTTATGTTACTATATTGGCATTGGGACTAATTTCTAGAATTGCTATTGGTTTGTCCCCAACTATATATGCTTCTAGTACTAGAACATTTGAAGTGTTTTATATATGTATTATTATTGTGGGGGTAAAAGTATTTGCGGAAAATATTGTTGTTGAAAAGATAAATGCAAAAACTGTAAATATACTTGAAATGATGATGGTATTTAGTATTGTAATTTCTTTTATGGAGATAGGTGGACTTGTAAGAACGATATTTTAGATTTAATTATAAAGTATAATTCAAGTTAGGAGAAAATACTATGAAAACAGTGATTTTAGCAGGTGGTTTCGGAACAAGAATTTCCGAAGAGTCTCAATTTAAGCCGAAACCTATGATTGAAATAGGTGGAAAACCAATTCTTTGGCATATTATGAAGGAATATTCTTATTATGGCTATAATGATTTTATTATATGCGCTGGTTATAAACAGTATGTTATCAAGGAGTGGTTTGCGAATTATTTCTTACATAATAGTGATGTAACCTTTGATTATAGTAATGGAAAAAACGAAATGACAATTCATGAATCACATACCGATCCTTGGAGAGTTACAGTTGTAGATACGGGATTAAACACTATGACAGGTGGACGGATCAAGAAAATACAGAAATATGTAGGGAATGAGCCATTTATGATGACGTATGGTGATGGAGTATGTGATGTAGATATAAGCAAGCTTGTGAAGTTTCATAAAGGGCATGGAAAAATAGCTACACTTACGGCAGTTATGTTGGAGCAGCAAAAAGGAATTCTTGATATTGGTGGGGATAATGCGGTTAAATCATTTAGAGAAAAGAATCTTTCAGATGGAGCACCGATTAATGCAGGCTATATGGTTTTGGAACCTCAGATATTTGATTTAATAGAAGGAGATCAGACAGTATTTGAAAAAGAACCTTTGGAAAGGCTGGCAGCATCAGGAGAATTGATGTCATATATGCATAGAGGCTTTTGGCAGTGTATGGATAATAAGAGAGAAATGGACATGCTTGAAAAATTACTGAAGACAAATAATGCACCATGGAAGAAATGGGAGGACTAATGAAAATGGCAAACTGGAAGAATGAAAATGAGGCACGTGAAGAAATTAAATCTTTGGTTGCAGAATTTTACCATGAGTTTAAAGAGCCAAAGGAATCTAAGGAAAATTTTAAACCAGGAGATCGAGTAAGTTATGCTTCAAGAGTGTATGATGAAAAAGAGATGCAAAGTCTTACAGATGCAATGCTTGATTTTTGGTTGACAACAGGAAGATTTTCTGATGAATTTGAAAAAAAATTTGCAGAATGGATTGGTGTGAAGTTTGCACATTTGGTCAATAGCGGATCTTCAGCAAATTTGATTGCATTTTCCGTGCTTACAGCTCCGGAATTAGGCGATAGACAAATTAAACGGGGGGATGAAGTAATCACGGTTGCATGTGGATTCCCAACAACAATTACACCAATACTTCAATATGGTGCGGTTCCAGTATTTGTTGATGTTACTGTGCCGCAATATAACATTGATGTCACAAAATTAGATGCTGCATTGAGTGAAAAAACAAAAGCGGTAATGATTGCACATACATTAGGTAATCCTTTTGATATTGCAACAGTAAAAGCTTTTTGCGATAAGAATAATTTATGGCTGATTGAAGATAACTGTGATGCATTGGGAACACAGTATACAATTAGCGGAGAAACAAAATTTTCCGGAACATGGGGCGATATTGGCACAAGTTCATTTTATCCACCGCATCATATGACGATGGGAGAAGGTGGATGTGTATATACGAATGATCCGCAATTACATAGACTGATTTTATCTTATAGAGATTGGGGAAGAGATTGCATTTGTCCATCAGGACACGACAATTTTTGTGGACATCGATATGATGGACAGTTTGGACAACTTCCTCAGGGGTATGATCATAAGTATGTATATAGTCATTTCGGATATAATCTGAAAGTTACAGATTTACAGGCGGCAGTTGGTGTGGAGCAGTTAAAGAAGTTTCCTTCTTTTATTGAAAGAAGACGTCACAACTGGGAGCGTTTACATAAGGAATTGGAGTGCATTCAGGATAGGATTATTTTACCGGAGCCAGCAGAAAATAGTAGACCATCATGGTTTGGTTTTTTAATTTCTGTAAGACCTGAAACTGGAATTGAAAGAAACAAGATAACAAGATATATTGAGGAACATAATGTTCAGACAAGATTACTGTTTAGCGGAAACATTATTAAACATCCATGTTTTGATCAGATTCGGGATACTGATGCATATAGAGTTTCTGGAGATCTTTCCGTGACAGAATTCGTTATGAATAATACTTTTTGGGTTGGTGTATACCCGGGAATGACAGATGTAATGATCGATTACATGGCAGAAGTAATAAAGGATGCAGTTAATTTATAGAAATCAATTGAAGTGGGGAAAGAACAATGAAAATACGTTTGGCAGATTATGTGGCAGATTTTCTGGTTGAGCATGGAGTTACAGATGCATTTAGTGTCGTTGGCGGCGGTGCAATGCATTTAAATGATGCATTGGGGCATAAAGAAGGGTTAAAGGTTACATATAACCATCATGAGCAGGCATGCGCTATTGCAGCGGAAGCATATGCACGTCTGGAGCAAAGAATTGCAGCAGTATGTGTGACTACAGGACCGGGAGGAACGAATGCATTAACAGGCGTTGTCGGAGGCTGGCTTGATTCAATCCCAATGTTTATTATAAGTGGGCAGGTGAAATATACAACGACTGCAAGATATGCATTACAATATACCGAAACACCTTTAAGAGCGTTAGGGGATCAGGAATATGATATAGTTAAATCTGTTGAACCAATGACCAAGTATGCAACAATGATAGAAGACCCTAAACAGATACGCTATGCGCTTGAAAAGGCATGGCATTTAGCAACGACTGGCAGACCGGGACCAGTGTGGATTGATATACCTGTAAATTATCAGGGGGGATACATTGAAACGGACGAATTAGAGGAATATGATCCAAAAGAAGATGATGCGTTATTGCCACCAGAGGTGTCGGAAGAAACAATAAAACTTGTATTGGAAAAAATTAAAAATGCAAAGCGTCCAGTATTTCATGCAGGATATGGTATTAGATTATCAAAGGGGTACGATGTATTTCGTTCGGTTGCCGAGAAATTAAATATTCCGATAGTGACATACTGGAATGCAGTGGATCTGATCGAGGATGATAATCCTCTATATTGTGGACGAGCGGGAAATATGGGAGATAGACCAGGAAATTGGGCGATTCAAAATGCGGATCTGATTCTTGCAGTAGGTACACGTATTTCAATAAGACAGGTTGGATATAATTGGGAGACTTGGGCAAGAGAAGCTGAAGTGATAATGGTTGACATTGATAAAGCTGAAATGAAAAAGCATACGATCCATGTGGAAATGCCTATATGGGCGGATGCTAAAGATTTTTTGGTAAAATTGGATCATGCAGCTACATCAATGGCTCCAGTTAATAAAAACAGTATGTGGATTGAAACCTGTCACAGATGGAAAAAAGAATATCCAGTAGTATTGCCTAAGCATTGGAAGGAAAATGGAAAAACTGCAAATGTATATGCTTTTATAAGATATTTGAGTAGTAGATTGCCAGAAAATAGTCTTACGGCGGTATCAAATGGTGCATGTTGTGTCGTAGGAAATCAGGCATATGTAATTCAAAAAGGAAGCCGGATGGCCAATAATAGTGCTATTGCCAGTATGGGATATGGTCTTCCAGCAGCAATTGGAACATGTATAGGTGGTGGAAGAAGACAGACTATTTGTCTTGAGGGGGATGGAAGTATCATGATGAACCTTCAAGAATTACAAACTGTTTTAACCAATAAGCTGCCAATAAAAATTTTCTTGATTAACAATAATGGATATCATTCAATTCGTATAACACAGACAAATTTATTTAATAAAAATTTTGTTGGAATTGGTGAAGAATCAGGTGATTTGTCTTTCCCTGATTTTAAAAAAATATCGGAGGCATTTGGTTATCCTTATTATTGTGCAAAAAGCAATGAAGAGATGAAAAAAGTAGTAGATAAAGTTCTTGAGGAAAGCGGACCAGTATTTTGTGAAATTTTTACTGATACTACACAGGTTTGGGAACCAAAGAGTAGCACGAAAAGATTGGAAGATGGAACTTTAGTGAGTCCTCCTTTAGAGGATCTTGCACCGTTCCTGCCGAGGGAAGAATTGAAGAAGCAAATGTTTATTCCTTTATTAGACGAAGAATAGAGGAAGGATAGGAGGTTTTGAGCTTGGGAAAAATCAATTTATTAGATTGCACGCTTAGAGATGGCGGATATGTAAATGATTGGAAATTTGGCAGAAATACGATAAAGGGTTTTTGCAAAAAAATAGCTCAAACGGGTGTAGAAATTTGTGAAGTAGGATTTATCAAGGGAAATTCTTATTCAGAAGATGTTTCCGTTTTTCCAGATACGGATAGCTTTAAACAAGTTATTTCTCCGAAATCTTCAAAAATGAAATATGTCGGAATGGTTGATATGAATGCTCCGGTTGCAAAAGAAAAAATTGCACCATATGATGGCACATCAATTGATGGAATACGAGTGATTTTTAAAAAGGATAAAATAAGGGAAGCATATGAGTATTGCCAATATGTGCAAAAACAGGGATATTTTTTATCAGTCAATTTTGTTGGAACAGATGCATACAGTGACAAAGAATTCATAGATGGAATAGAATTATTTAATTCAATACATCCAGATGCAGTTGCAATTGTTGATAGTTTTGGATTGATAAAAAGGAAGCAATTCCTCCGGTTAGTTTATTTAGCTGATAATAATTTGAATCCGGAAATTGCTTTGGCATACCATGCGCATAACAATTTACAACAGGCTTTTGGCAATGCGGAAGCTTTGGTAGAGATGAATCTTAAAAGGGATTTAATAATAGATGCGTGTGTTTTCGGAATGGGCAGAGGTGCAGGAAATTTAAATCTTGAACTGTTTGCAGATTATATGAACGAAAATTATGATACACATTATCTTATTGAACCTATGTTGGAAATCATGGATGAGTATTTGAATGATATTTATAAGAATAGATTTTGGGGATATTCATTACCTTTGTATTTATCAGCGACGATCGGGTGCCATCCCAATTATGCAATATACCTTGCGGAAAAAGACAGTCTTACAGTGAAAGCGTTTAATGAATTGTTACATTGCATTCCGGACGAAGATAAACCAAGATTTAGTAAAGAAAAAGCTGAAAAATATTATCGAGAATTTCAGCAAAGTTATATTGATGACAAAGATGCAATTGAGGAATTAACAAATGAGTTGGACAAAAAACAGGTGATTATTCTTGCTCCTGGAAAAAGCATTAATGATCGTAAAGAGGATGTATTAAGTGAAATACAAAAAGACAATACTATTGTAATTGCATTAAATTTTTGTGCTGACGAATTCAAACCGGATTTTATATTCAGCAGCAATATGAGACGATTTGTAAAAATTCAGGACAAAACAAGCGCAAGGTGTATTATAACGTCCAATATGAAGGAAGCAAGGAAAAAAGATTTTGTTGTGAACTATGCGAGTTATTCATTGAAAAGTCCAGATATAATAGATAATTCTGGGCTTATGCTTGTGAAATTGCTTATTTCTTGTGGAGTGAAGTCGGTAAAAATTGCTGGAATGGATGGATATTCAATGTATTATGGAAACAATTATATAAATACAAATCTTGAGTATGATTTTTCAAAACAGGCAAAGAAAAGGAATCAACTTATTTCCGACGAATTAAAGGAATTGTCCACTGCAATAAAAATAGAATTTATAACCCCTACACAGTATCAATATTAAGATTAATTATGGAGAAAAATGTATGAGTAGAGTAGTGACTTTTGGTGAAATAATGCTTAGGCTAGCACCAAATGGATATTTTCGTTTTTTTCAGAACGATCAAATGCAGGCTACATTTGGCGGTGGTGAAGCAAATGTGGCGGTATCACTTGCCAATTTTGGCGTCGATATATCGTATGTAACAAAATTACCGGACAATTGCATTGGAGATGGTGCTGTTGCTGAACTCCGAAAATTTGGTGTAGATACAAGTTATATTATTCGAGGCGGAAATAGAATGGGAATCTATTTTTTAGAAAAAGGTGCTAGTCAAAGAGGAAGTATTTGTATTTACGATAGAGCACATTCAGCGATTCAGGAAGCTTCTCCAACAGATTTTGATTGGAATAAGATATTTGAGGGAGCGGGGTGGTTTCATTTTACCGGGATTACACCAGCTTTGGGAGAGAATCTTGTTGAAATCTGTGAGACTGCATGCCGTGAGGCAAAGAAAAAAGGATTAAAAATATCCTGTGATTTAAACTATCGAGGTAAGTTGTGGTCGAAACAGGAAGCAAATAGGGCAATGTCTAAATTATGTAAATACGTTGATATATGCATTGCAAATGAAGAGGACGCAAAGGATGTATTTGGAATTGAAGCAGATAATTCTGATGCAGTAAATGGACAGCTGGATAAAGAAGGATATAAATTAGTGGCACTTCAATTAAAGAATAGATTTGATTTTGATAAAGTTGCTATAACACTTAGAAAATCAATTAATGCCAATGAAAACAAATGGGGTGCCATGCTATATGAAAATGAAAAGTTTTACTTTTCTAAGGAATATGATTTACGAATAGTAGATCGTGTTGGTGGTGGGGATAGTTTTGGAGCTGGTTTAATCTATTCATGTATGAAGGGGATGGAGGCTCAAAAGATTGTTGATTTCGCAGTGGCAGCATCTGCATTAAAACATTCTATAGAGGGTGATTTTAATCGTGTGTCTGTTATTGAAGTGGAGAAACTGCTGGCTGGTGATCAGACGGGCAGAGTACAAAGGTGAAAATCAGTTTAAATTTGGTAGAATAGTGTTTAATTTTTATTTCAAAAAATTATTAAATTGCGGTTATTTTGATGGATGGGATAAATAGAATTCAAAGGATGGATTTAAAGAAAAATGAACAGAATTATTAAGGAAGATATGGAATATATATATCAGTTTAATCCGGAAATGTGGGAGGCGTTTCGAAATAAAACGGTACTTATAACAGGTGCATATGGCATGCTGCCGTCATATATGGTATATATGCTTATTTTTTTGAATGAAAAAGATCCAAAATTTAATATACAAATTGTAGCGTTAGTACGGAATATAGAAAAATTAAGAAAGCGGTTTGGTAAATATGTTCAAAAATCATATTTTCATAGTTATATTGCTGATGTATGTAAACCGATTCAATGTGAAATACCTGTTCATTATATTATCCATGGAGCTAGTCCGGCAAGTTCGCAATATTATAGTATTAATCCGGTAGGTGTATTAATGCCAAATGTATTAGGCACTTTCTATACACTTGAACTTGCAAGAGAAAAGAATGTAGAGGGATATTTATATTTCAGTAGTGGTGAGATATATGGGAAAATTGAAAAAGAACGTATATATGAAACGGATGGCGGATATGTAAATCCTGCTGATGTCAGAAGTTGTTATGGAGAGGGAAAGAGAGTAGGGGAAACGATGTGTGCAAGTTATTCACATCAGTTTCATGTTCCAACGTGCATGGTAAGACCTTCTCATACATATGGACCGACAATGGATATAGAAAATGATAGTCGGGTTTTTTCTGAATTTGTGGGAAACGTTATTAGAAATGAAAATATAGCTATAAAAAGTGATGGACTAGCTTCACGTAATTTTTGTTATATTGCAGATGCTACATTAGCATATTTCATGGTATTATTATCAGGTGGAATGGGTGAAGCTTATAATGTTGCAAATGAATCTGGAAAAATCACAATTCGTGAACTAGCAGAATTGTTATGTAATATGTTTCCAGAGAAAAAAATAAAGGCAACATATCAGAAGCAAGATGCAAATTATTTAGAAAATCAACACAAAGTTCATTCAATGCAAAGTACTGATAAACTAAAAAAACTTGGTTGGTATCCGAATTTTGATTTAGAAAAGGGCTTTAAAAGAACAATAGACAGTTTCGAAGAGGAGAATAATACGAATGAAGAAAATAAGCATTGTAGTTCCGACATATAATGAGTCTGGGAATGTTTTGCCAATGAGTGCGGCAATAAAAAAAATATTTGATAATGAACTTGCAAATTATGATTATGAACTGATTTTTATTGATAATTTTTCAAAGGATAACACCCGCGCAGAAATTACTGCGGCATGTCAAAATAATCATAAAGTGAAAGCAATTTTTAATGCTAAGAATTTTGGCTGGATGCGTTCTCCATTTTATGGAATACAGCAATCAACAGGAGATTGTACAGTATTGATGTGTGCTGATTTTCAGGAGCCTCCAGAAATGATTCCTAAATTTGTGAGAGAGTGGGAAAAAGGATATCGTATTGTTGTAGGTATAAAGACAACGAGTAAGGAAAGTAAGATAATGTATTGGCTTCGAAGTTTATATTACAAGATGATGATAAAGATGTCCGATGTTGAACAGATTGAACATTATACAGGATTTGGCTTGTATGACAAAAGTTTTGTTAATGTAATGCGTGAATTGAAAGACCCAATGCCATATATTAGAGGTGTAGTATCAGAATTGGGATTTGAAAGAAAAGAAATACCTTATCAACAACAGGAACGACGAAAAGGAAAGAGTAAGGGAAGTTTTTATGCTTTATATGATACTGCAATGTTAGGGATTACATCATATACTAAATATGGATTAAGAATAGCAACAATTTTAGGATTTATAATGTCGGCATTGAGTATGTTAGTTGCTATAATTTATCTTATTTTAAAATTACTCTACTGGGATAAGTTTGCAATGGGTACAGCACCGATATTGATAGGAGTATTTTTTATGGGATCTTTGCAGTTGTTTTTTATCGGATTCCTTGGAGAATATATATTAAATATTAATACTAGAGTTATGAATCGACCACTTGTCGTTGAAGAACGAAGAATTAATTTTGATGGAGAAGATACGAATGTCGAAAAAGAGAATAGCTTACATTGATATATTGAAATTTCTAGGCATAGCGTTGCTTTTGTTTGAACATACTGGAAATTGGGTTCAGCTAGGAGGAATATATAATCCTATAAAAGTATGGATATGTTCATTTCATATGCCTTTATTTTTTATAGCATATGGAATGGTAGTGAGAAATTGTTCTTTCAAAGTAAAAAATTTAAATGAAGTACTTGTTTTTTTAGAAAAAAGATTTGTTGGATTAATTATTCCATATTTTTTATGGTGTTGTATCTATACATCAAATTATGGAGTTGATTTTTTTAAGGGCGTTGCCTATGGAACAAATCCTTCATTGGGGATTGCCGGGACAAATCAGGTTTTATGGTTTTTGCCTGCAATTTTTCTTGCAACACTAATATATCAATTATTGCTTGTATTATCAACCAAAATAAACGGAAGAAATGTTATTGTTTATTGGGGGGTATCTATGTTGTTATGTGGAGGCATTAGTTTGCTTTTGAAAAAATTTACTCCAGAATGGGGATGGTGGTTTGGCTTAGATATCGCTTTTAGTGGTTGCGTATTTATGATTAGTGGTAGATATTTGAGAAAAATAGTAGATTGGCTTGAACAACGCAATGAAAAAATAGTAGTCCTTGTTGCTATTGTATTGCTTATTATTGGAGTAAAATGCGCATGGCATAATGAACCTGTAGAATCGTGGGTTACTATTATGGCATGTGGAATTTACGGTAAGAACTATATATTGTTTATTTTAGGCGCATGTATTAACACATTAGCAATTGCACTTGTGGGGGGGGGCAATTGCAAAGAAAGACAGAATATTAGCGTGGATTGGTGAAAACAGTCTGATTATTATGGCGATACATTATATAATATTTCCGTATTCAATTAACATATGTAATACATATTTGTCAGAAATATATTGGAATCAACATTGTATTTCGAATATTTTAATTCCATTAGGTAATGTAATAATAACTTGTTTAGTTTGCATTCCAATAATTTTTTTTGTGAATAGATATATGCCAATACTAAAGGGGAAACGATAACAGAATGTGAGTAAAAAAGTTTATGCGTTATATTTTTACAACATTTATATTGAGTTTTGGAAATTGCATGGAAAGATAAGTATAATTTATGTATTAACTCTAAGTATGAAAATAGACTTTAGGTTATAAAAGAGAAAATATAGATTTGGGAAAAGAAGGAGATTAGAGTATAGATATGTTTAATGGATTATTTTATAAAAATAAAAAAGTATTAATTACAGGTCATACTGGGTTTAAAGGTTCTTGGATGTGTAAAGTTTTGGAAATGGCAGGCGCAGATGTGACAGGATATGCTTTGGATGCCCCGACAAATCCTAGTTTATTTGAGATGGTGGAATTAAAAAATAAGATTAACTCAATAGTTGGTGATATTCGGGATTTACATCATTTAAAAAAGGTGTTTGTTGAGGTACAACCGGAAATAGTAATTCATATGGCTGCTCAACCGATTGTGCGTGAGTCATACAAAAATCCGGTTTATACATATGAAACAAATGTCATGGGAACTGTTAATATATTGGAATGTGTTCGAACCACCTCTTCTGTAAAATCATTTGTGAATGTGACAACGGATAAAGTGTATTTGAATAAGGAATGGGAGTGGGGATATCGGGAAAATGAAGAATTAAATGGATTTGATCCGTATTCCAATTCGAAATCTTGCTCAGAATTAGTGACAAGCAGTTATTTAAATTCATTTTTTGCAGATAGGGATATTGCCATTACTACATGCAGAGCTGGAAATGTAATTGGCGGTGGAGATTTTGCGGCAGATAGAATAATTCCGGATTGTATCAGGGCCATACAAGATAAGAAAGATATTATAGTTCGTAATCCGTTTTCGACAAGACCATATCAGCATGTATTGGAACCGGTAATTGCATATTTGATGATTGCACAGGCTCAATATGAGGATAAAAGTCTGGCAGGAAATTATAATGTTGGCCCTGATGATAGTGATTGCTGGACAACAGGAAATCTTGTAGATTTATTTTGCCGTGAATGGAACAATCAGACTGGTATGGAAATTAAGTGGATCAATCAATATGATGGAGGACCGCATGAGGCTAACTTTTTAAAACTGGATTGCTCAAAGATAAAGTTTACATTTGGTTGGAAACCAAGATGGAATGTAGAAACAACGATGAAAAAAATTGTTGAGTGGTCAAAGTGTTACCTGAAAGGTAATGATGTTGTTGGCTGTATGGAAAAACAGATCAAAGAGTTTTTGGAAAATTGAAAATGGAAAATAAAATAAATAATATATTAACAGTAATTGTTCGTGGATGTTTAAAAATTATTCGAATTACACCCAATGAGAAAAATGTGAATGCATGGGTACAGTTTGTTAAATTTGGAATAGTGGGAGTTTCAAATACGGTAATTGGTTATGTACTGAATATTTTGGTATTATTGGCTTTAAAGTCTGCAAATGTTTCATGGGATTATATCGCGGGAAATACAGTTTCGTTTGTACTAAGTGTTTTATGGTCGTTTTACTGGAATAATCGATTTGTATTTACGGTTGAGAGTGGAAAGAAAAGAAATTTGGGAAAAGCTCTTTTGAAGACCTATATGGCATATGGATTTACCGGCATTATTCTTAATAATATTTTGTCTTTTATTTGGATTGATAAAGTTGGAATTTCCAAATTTATAGCACCTTTGATTAATTTGATAGTAAGTGTTCCATTGAATTTTATTATTAACAAATTGTGGGCATTTAAATCAGAAGATGAAAATTAAAAAAATTGGGAGCCTTTTTCTTATGTGTTTATTGAAATATATAAATGTAGAGCATTGTAGTAATTGGTGTATGCATGATACGCTTTAGGAAAATAAAAAGGGGGCTGACCCCCTTAAAAAAATATAAACTTTTTTAAGGGGGGACTGTTTGCCGATATTACGGCATCCGGAGCAGATGCATTTTTGTTGCATATTACCACTACGCCAAGTGTGGCATATGTAGTCCGTGATTTCCCTGTCTACCGATCGTACGATGGGATGCGCGTGTGAATAATAAAAGGGGTCTGACCCCATTAAATAAATATAAACTTTTTAAATGGGGTACTGTTTGCCAATATTACGGCATCCGGAGCAGATGCATTTTTGCTACATATTACCACTACGCCAAGTGTGGCATATGTAGTCCGTGATTTCTCTGGCTACCAGATCTTACGATGGGATTCTCGTATGGGGTTGGACTGTTCCAACGGAAGTACGTTTAATATTGTGTAAAAGTGGGCAGACCCCTTTGCAAATAGTGAATAAAAAACAGACAAAGTGTGAACAGTGTTTGCAGAATTTGGTTTTACACGATAGGATATGCGAGAAAAGAGAATAACAATGGGAAAATATTTTGGAACAGACGGTTTTCGCGGTGAGGCAAACAAAGTATTGACCGCGGATCATGCATATAAAATTGGACGTTATCTGGGCTGGTATTACAACCAGAATCACAGGGGACGGATCATTATCGGAAAGGACACACGTCGTAGTAGTTACATGTTTGAGTATGCGCTGGTTGCCGGTATTACGGCATCCGGAGCAGATGCATTTTTGCTGCATGTTACCACCACGCCAAGTGTGGCATATGTAGTCCGTACAGAAAATTTCGACTGCGGCATTATGGTTTCTGCCAGTCACAATCCATATTATGACAATGGAATCAAGGTCATGGATGGAAACGGACACAAGATTTCCGCAGAAGTGGAAGCTGCACTGGAGAAATACATAGATGGTGAGATGGGAGAACTGCCTTTTGCACTGCGTGACAAGGTTGGTGTGGCGCGGGATTATGCGATCGGACGGAACCGTTACATCGGCTATCTGATTTCTCTGGCTACCAGATCTTACGATGGGATGCGCGTGGGGCTGGATTGTTCCAACGGAAGTACGTTTAATATTGCAAAGAGTGTGTTTGATGCGCTTGGCGCCAAAACATATGTGGTTGGCAATGAGCCGGACGGTACCAACATCAATATGGGATGTGGATCGACACATATCGAGAATCTGCAGAGACTTGTCCGGGAGAAGAATCTGGATTGCGGATTTGCGTTTGACGGAGATGCGGATCGGTGTATTGCCGTGGATGAGAACGGTATGGAAGTGCACGGGGATTATATCCTGTATGTCTGTGGGAAGTATCTGAAGGAATGTGGCCGCCTGCAGAATAATACGGTGGTTGCCACGATCATGTCCAACATGGGATTGTTCAAAGCGATGAAGCGGGAGGGCATCGAGGTATGTGTGACCACGGTTGGCGATAAGTATGTCAATGAAGCGATGGTTGCCAACGGATATGTGCTCGGTGGAGAGCAGTCCGGACATATCATTTTCAGTAAGCATGCGACAACCGGGGATGGAATCCTCACGGCATTGATGCTGATGGAGGTGATCCTGGAGAAGAAGCAGAGTCTCGGCACGCTGTGCAGGGGGATGCAGATGTACCCACAGCTTTTGAAGAATGTGAAGGTTGAGGATAAGGCTGCGGTTACCGGCAATGCGCGTGTGCAGGAAGAAAAAGAGCGTATTACCGCTGCGCTGGGGGAGGATGGAAGAATCCTTTTGCGTGAGAGCGGTACGGAGCCGGTGATCCGTGTGATGGTTGAGGCACAGAGTGATGAGTTGTGCGCGAAGTATGTGGATGAGATGGTGCAGGTGATCCGGGAAGAGGGGCTTGCAGTGGAGTAGAATGGAATAGTGAGATGGTAAGGGGAGCCGGCGCTGGTGCGCCGGCTTGTTTGTTATATGTTTTTCTTGTTATGTTATGCTTTTGCGGAATTGAAACGCGAATTGTCATTTATATAAAAAACACTTGATAAACGATATGAGCGAGAGTATTATATAAATAAAATATTCTATGTTTGGTATTTCCGAGATGGAACATATCAGAAATGATTTAGAGGTCAAAATGATTAATTATGATATAAAAATCTAAGGAGAAATTTGTGGATGTTTACTTGCGATAAATGTGGATTGTGTTGTATGCACATAGACGAGTCTTCTTTGGATGAAGGAATGAACAGAGGAGATGGTGTATGTAAATTTTTTAATGATAATACGTATTTGTGTAAAATATAACAAAATGAAATTTTGGCCACGTTTTGGTTTGATGATATTATTGATTGTGATAAGTACATTCTTTTTGTAATGACGACTGCAGGAATGGCAGTTGACTCCGGTAGATGATTATGGAAATGAAAGTCGAAGATATTACTTTTCTAAAGTAATTGCAGGGGAAGATTTTGAATAAGCCAGACGATTTTCGTTGCAACGTGGTTGAACATAGAACACAGATTGCAAAGGCTGTAGTATCGGATGATAATCATTATATTTACTTCACGATGCCTGTTTCTATTTATTTCAATGAAGAAGATGCATGGTACGAAAATGGTGATGACTATGTAGGATTGAACGTATATATCCATGATGATTCGATTACAACAAAACCACAGAAAATCGAGGTAAAGTGTAATGATGGCAAATTCTATAATGCTTCTAATGATGAATTAGGAGAATTATCAATTACAGATATTGCCCAGGATGTGAATGTTTGCATAACCAATGCATCCTATGATTCTGAAAATAATGAGTTTCAAATAACTGTTTCGGGTGTGGATCTGGAGAATAATGCATCTCCATATGCATGCCAGTTCGTTTTAAAGGTTAATGATAAGAAATACCGGTTAAGAGGCGGTATTGTTGAATGGAAGAAGTAAGAAAACGATAGGATTTATTGCTTTAATGAAAGTAATTTAAAACATCTGGAACTGAATGGAACAGAGACTAGGAGGCGGTTTGATGGAAAATAACAAGATAAAACACTTAGAGTTTATTCAATCTACAATAACAAGAATGAATCAAAATTCTTTTCAGATTAAAGGGTGGATGATTACATTGGTTTCTGCATTATTAGCACTTTACGCTAGTAGTGAAAAGGTAGTATATATTCTTATAGCAATTGTACCGGCAGTTGTGTTTTGGTTTTTAGATGCATATTATTTGCAGCAGGAACGTCGATTTCGAGGAGTATATAATGATGTGGCTGGATTATCACCAGATGATAGCAGGATAACTGTTAGAGAATTTGAAATGCCAATACAGAAATATCAATGTGGAAAGTATTGTTATTTCAATGTTCTGTTTTCAAGGACAATTTTTCCATTATATGGAATTGTTATAGTGGGACTTGTTGTTACGTTTGCTTTATTATTTTAGGAGGAATGAAAGATGGGAAGAAAAATATTTGTGTCATATAAATATGCAGATGGGAATGTATACCCAGTTCCATATATTTCTGATTATCAACCAAAGGTTAGAGACTATGTGACTTGGCTAGAAAAGAAATTTACGGATAGAACTGAGCACATATATAAAGGTGAACATGATAATGAGGATTTATCAGATAAATCGGATGAATATATTTGGACGAAGCTTAAAGATAAAATATATGATAGTACAATAACGATAGTTCTTATTTCTCCTAATATGAAAGAGGCATATAAGTGGGATAGATCACAATGGATTCCGTGGGAAATTGCATACTCCGTTAGAGAAACTACTAGAAATGATTATACTAGTCATGCAAATGCTGTTTTGGGAGTAATTTTACCTGATAGAAATAATGGATATGGATATTATCATTCTATGAGCCTGTTTAAAATATTAGAAGAAAACATAAAGATAGGATACATTCCCGTTGTAAAATGGGAGGACTTTAAATATAATTGTGATACATATTTAAATAAAGCACTTCAAGCGAAAAAGGATGTTTTACAATACAAGATATGTAAGACAGTATAGATTTTAATGAAACACTTTTTAGGATATTCATATTAAGCCTTGAAAGATTAAAGTTGGCCCCATTTTGGCTCTAAAAATTTTAGTCGAGGTACACAAAAATGCGAAATAAGATGAATATGAAGAACAAAACGCACAAATGTGTACCAAGAAACAGCCAGATAAATCTCTCCGCCCAAGAGGTTGAATAATATAAGGAGCAATATCAATAAAATCAAGGCTTTTTGTTGAACATGTACTAAAAAGAATAGAGAGAATAGAGAGAATAGAGAGAGAGATAGAATACATGTTTTTTAATAATAAGATTTTTATATCCTATTCTTCTTTTAGAGTCGGAGATGCGAAAGTAGTAAGGGAATTTTTTACAAATAACAATTTTAAGGTTGTCATGGATATAGATGAAAAGGAAAACTATATTCATTTTATGGATAGAATTAATGAGTGTAAGTATGTCATCATGATTTTGAATAATTCATTTTTTGAATCGCCCTATTGCATATATGAAGTGATAGATTGTTTATCTAAACGAAAAAAGATATTTCCAATTTATTTGAATAAATTGGAAATAGAGAATAGAAAAGAAAGAAGAAACTATTATGATAAATTAATTTATCAAAGTAATTATATGAATGTTTTATCTAAGGATAGAAAGAAATTTGATGAAGCAATAGATTCTTTTGATAAATATGATGATATAGTTAATAGAATATTAGCTATTGTAAGATATCCAGAAAGGGAAAAAAGCCTAAGAAATGCTTGTAATGAAATATATTTCAAAATAAAAAAGAAAAATGCAAAAAAAACTTGGATTGAAAATGAATTTGAAATTAGGAGTAGTTATTTATCAGAAATGGAAAAAATAACTGAAAACTATTCGGATTTTATATATTTTTTAGGAGATTTAAATCGATGTAGTTCATTTGTAACGAGTTTGTATCCAGAAGATGTTCCAGGAGAAAAAGAATGGAAATATGTCAATTGTCAAGTAGAAAAATCCAGTTTAGGATATATTATTTTAATAAGTGCAATTGATATGAATGGAAAAGAAGCGAAAATACAATTTGATTGTGTGAGTGGAATTGAGTATAACAGAAATGACTTCACCCAATATTTTATGAAGTATTATGTAGTTGAAAAAAATAAATATTTTCAAAAGGAATATGAACAAGAAATGAAACTTCCAGAAAACATTAGGGATAAAGCTGTGATTGAGAAGTATTTGAAATATTCAGTAAACAGACATAGGGTAAAGATGTACTTTAAAGATGGAAATGCTTTTGACAATATGTCATTTGGCTAGGGTTCAGAAAATGATAGAACAATCCCCCCCCCACTTGAAAATGGCTTAAATAATAAATTGGAGACCAGCTATGAAAAGTCAACCATAAATTAGCAAAAAATTTCTTTTTCATATCGGTGGTAAAAAAGGGTAACTTTAATAGAGCTCCCTTAGGGTGCTT
>ENA-OWRC01000264-OWRC01000264.1-human-gut-metagenome-genome-assembly--contig:-NODE-264-length-71283-cov-39.534200_pt1 | contig 71283 bp, 59 predicted proteins | sample MGYA00248268_ERZ651895 | MGnify/ENA primary metagenome ERZ651895 (study PRJEB26924, sample SAMEA4378242) | human gut metagenome | biome: human gut; feature: human-associated habitat; material: faeces...
CTGTAACCGGCTGATCCGTAGTCAGCTACTCTATTCAGTTGAGCTACGCGGCCATGTCCTTTTTGTTTGACGGGTGCAAAGGTATGGAGTTTGCGTGAAATATCCAAATCTTTCACTTACTTTTTTCTGATAAATTTATTCCATAAACCGACTTCCAAATATCTGCCAGCCTAGTGTAATGCCCAAATTCCAGTTATTACTCGGTGAACTGTAGTGGTTTAGGTAGGCACAGATGGAACCGAAAGGGAGACGGGCTACGACCTCCAGTTCTCCTAAATATTCGAACTGGGAGAAGACTTTTCCATAGTAAGCTTTGTTGCCATCTTGGCGAATGGGAAAAATCGGTGCAAATCCGTACATGCAAAGGCGAGCCTGAAAGATGTTGGCAAATTGGTAAATAGGACTCACTCCTATTCCGATAAACTGATTGGCCCGGAAAGCCTCGTTATAGGTAATTCGGCTATGAGCTGTCGGGGCAAATTCACCCGCCTGCATCATGGTGGCCCGGTAATTGTGGCTGAAGTTGCGCGAGGAGTAATACGCTTTCAGATACGTACCTAGTGAGAAATGGGTGCTCAGGGTATGATATTTTTCCAGCTCATAGGCAATTTGCAGCCATGATTGGATATATTTGTAGTTTTCCGTATAGGCAGGATCCTCCATGCCGGGATAATAGCGTTCCACGCCTGTGTAGATATGCGCTGCGAGCCTTTCCCTACGTCCAGCTGTAGCAAACTGTTTGCTGTTTAAGGTGTTCCCGTCCAGCGCCACGGAACCTCCGAAAATGGTGTATTTGCTGGCATCCCGCACGTCCGACGTGAAGTCTATAACGTTGGTCTGGAAATACTGGTCTTCCAGATGTCCGAGTCCGATGCCGAATTCTGCCTTCTGGCGGCTCAGAAAAGGCATGGATACGAACAGCTTGACATATTCCTCCTTCTGTTTGTTGAATATGGGCGTATTGCCCTTGCTCAGCAGCTTTTCCTGCTTCAGATAGTCGAATGTCGACAGGGAAGCCACCAAACGGTAGGAAGTCGGCAGCCGCGTCGGTAGGTCGATACGTCCGGAGATTTGCAGGTTATTGTAGATTTGTCCCAGTTGTCCGTCCAGCGAGAATTCTTTCGAATAGTTGTTCAGGTTGTGGTAAGTAGCCCCCACGTACACCTGATTGGCCCCGTTCGAACCCACGTTGCCACCTACCCGAATAGAAAGATCGTCCTTCATCTTGACCTGCAGGTCGAGGGTAAAATCATTTTCGTAGGGATTGTACACCGCGTGCGGCAGGATTTCCGAAATCATATTGTCGGACGACATCAGCCGGAAATACCCTTTCCGGAGCTCCTCTAGGGAGAACGTGCCGTCGTCGTCAAGATGGAACTCCTTGCGGATATATCTTTTCTGCTGGTCGTTGGCTCCGTGGATGACGATGTTACGGAAACGCAGTTCCGGCATTTTCTTCTTGAAAGCGATACGTTCCTTCTCCAGCAGGCGATAGTCCATACGCCGGGAAATGCGGTTCTTTATGGAATCCATCAGCTGGATGGTACGGTTGTAGCCGATGTCGTGTAGCTCATCAAAGCGGTCGAAGTCCATCAGGCTCACGTCGTCGTACTTGAAGGTCATAAGGATGCCCATGGAATCGGGTACGGAATAATCTGTCTTTTGCATGATCATGCTTTCCAGCTGCCCGATGATATCACCTTCCTGCGGCTTTCCAGGGTTGGAGCTGACCACGCTGCCGATGATGATGTCGGGATGGAAGTTTTCCATCATGATGTTCACCGGGAAGTTGTTGTAGATACCTCCGTCGTAGGCCAGTACGGAATCGATTTCGATGGGCTTGAACATGCCTGGAAAACTCATGGAAGCCCGCACCGCATCGCCCAGGTCGCCGTCTTTGAAGATGATGGGACGCTTGTTGTACACATCGGAGGCCACGCAGCGGAAAGGAACGAACAGCTTGTCGAAGTTTCCCCGGCAGAGTGCGGTGGCCTGCCCGAACAGTTCCACGAAAGCCAGGTTCATCTGTAGCGGGTCGACCACGCTCGATGGCAGGAACTGCGTCTTCACCTTGTGCAGCGGATTTTTCAGTGACACGCGGATATTGATGAACTCTGGCGTGGGCGGGTTCCGCTTGAAATAATAGATGTATTTTTCCTGAATGCCTCCCGAGTACCATCGCTTGAAATCGTCCGACTTGATGAGCTTTTCCATATCGTCCGGTGAGTAGCCCATAGCATAGAGTGAGCCGATGATGGCCCCCATGGACGTGCCCGTGATATAATCAATAGGTATGTGGTTCTCTTCCAGTGCGCGGATAATTCCGATATGGGTCAGTCCTTTCGCCCCACCCCCGCTGAGTACCAGTCCCACCTTTTGGGCGGATGCCGCAGCGCATAACAGACAGAAAAGAAAGGTCAGGATGCTGTATATTTTTTTCATGCAGTGAATGTTCCAAGTTGTGTACCTCAAATATAGGCATATTTTTTCATCTTCGGGGAAAATTTCAAATTCTTTTCAGAATCAGGTGTAATCTTTGCCACAGATAAATGAAAAAAGGACATAGGTTATGAAGAAATTTGCATTCTGGGCCATGATGACACTAAGTGTGGTCGGCCTGACAAGCTGTGATAAAGACGACGATCATGTACAAGTATCAGCCGACCTTCAAGCGGCTTTTGATAGCAGATACCCCAATGCTTCTCGTGTGGATTGGGAGCGGAATGGTGGGTTCTATGAGGCCGAATTCATGGGCAACGGGCTTGAGAACAAGGCTTGGTTCACTCCCGACGGCGTATGGGTGATGACGGAATACGACCTTCCGTTCAACCAGCTTCCGCAAGCCGTATTGGAGGCTTTTGCAGTCAGTGCATACGCCTCCTGGCGGGTGGATGATGTGGACATGATTGAAAAGAACGGTATGGACGTGATTTACGTGATTGAGGTGGAATCGGGCGAACGGGAATATGAACTCACTTATTTGGAAGACGGTACGCTGCTTCGTGAGAATACGGAATGGGGTGACCATCTGCCGGTAGCTCCTGGGCAGATGTCAGAAGTGAAATCGCTGGTGATGGAGAAATATCCGCAGGCTGTGATTCTGGATATTGAAGAAGACCGGAGAGGCATCGAAGTGGAAATCCGTGACGGAGGCCGGCAGAAAGAGGTGTTCTATCAGCAGGATGCCAGCGGAGTTCTCTCTTGGGTACACACCACCTATGAAATCGGCCGCTACGAAATGGATACCCTTCCCGAGGAAGTGCGTCAGGCGCTGGCTGAACTCACCGGCAGTGGCATGCGGGTGGACGACGTGGATTATTTTGAGACTGCCGACGGAAATTATTACCGTATAGAAGTGGAAGACAGAGATGTAGATAAATATGTATATGTGGCCGAAAACGGAGAAATGTTACAGATGAAACTTAAAAATTATGCTTAAAAACATAAAATAATAGACACCTTTGCATCTTTTCGGGAAATAAACCGTATATTTGCAGCGGATTTCCCAGATTCACGTGGCGGAAGGGACCTCCCGTTCCGCCGCAGAAGTAATGTTCCGGGCAGGAAATCACTGTAAGGACACAGTACCGGATAGTATTAACTAAAATCAAATTACATGCTCAAAAATGTAAAGTGGTTTTTTGTTGTATTAGTATTCAGTTCCTTGATTTCTCTGTCATTCGACAAGAGAAATACTCCCACCGAGAAACTTCCCGTCGGAGCGCAGGCTCCGGAGTTAGTGCTCGGAAACGAAAAGCAGCCGCTCAGCCTGCAAGCCTCTAAAGGCAATTATATTTTGCTGAGCTTTTGGGCCAGTTACGATGCCGCATCACGTACTCGCAATGCCAGATTGCATCATGTGGTTTCGGACGACGCCCGTGTTGAGATGATTTCCATTTCGTTCGACCGCTATCCGTCGGTTTTCCGGACGGCAGTCAGACAAGACGGTATCGGCGATAACGTCTATCAGGAAATGGAGGGTGAGAATTCAGAGATTTTCAAGTCGTACGACCTGAAGCACGGTTTCATCAACTGCCTTGTAGATGACCGCGGGGTGATTATCGCAAAGAACGTGAGCCCCTCTGAACTGGCATTGCTTCTGCACACAGCCAAAGGCTGATGCCCGCCCCTTACAGAAGATGACATGGATACAACAAAAAGCAAAGAGATTTCAAATCCCTCCTCGGTTTTTGAAATCTCTTTTTATTTTGCGTGTATGTGAAGGTGCAGGGAAGTTTCCTCTTAGCACCTTACTTTCAGTTCGTCCAGAATGCGTCGCATCTGCTCGTAAGTAGTGATGCGCGTAGGTACCAGCGGCAGACGCAGGCGGTTCTCAATCATGCCCATCATGCTGAGCATGGCCTTTACACCGGCTGGGTTACCATCGACGAAGAGCAGCTTGAACAGTTCCGTAAATTTGTGGTGGATGGTCAGCGCATTGCTGTAGTCGCCTGCCAGCGCCAAACGGGTCATGCGGCTGAACTCCCGCGGGAAAGCATTTCCGATGACCGAGATGACTCCCACGGCACCCAGTGTAATCAGCGGGAAGGTGATGCCGTCGTCGCCCGAAATCACGTCGAAGTTCTCCGGCTTGTTCTTGATGATGTCGTCCATCTGCGAGATGTTGCCCGAAGCTTCCTTGATAGCCACGATGTTCTTGAAGTCGCGCGCCAGCCGCAGAGTCGTTTCGGCTGTCATGTTCACGCCCGTACGTCCCGGCACATTGTAGAGCACTACCGGAAGGTTGGTTGCTTCGGCAATGGCTTTGTAATGCTGGTAAATACCTTCCTGCGAAGGTTTATTATAATAAGGAACGGCCACCAGTACGGCGTCCACTCCCGTGAAGTCTTCGTTTTTCAGGGTGTTGAGCACGGTCTGCGTACAGTTGCTGCTGATACCCAGCAGGATGGGTACACGGCCGTTGACGCGTTCTATTACTGCTTTCTTGATTTGTCTTTTCTCTTCTTCAGTCAATGTCGGTGTTTCTGCGGTAGTTCCCAATACACAAAGGAAATCTACCCCGTTCTGTACCTGATATTCAACGAGTCTCAACAGTGCCTCATAGTCCACGCTACCATCACTCTTGAAGGGAGTAATCAGAGCCACCCCCATTCCTTTCAGTCTTCTTGCTATCATAAATGAAATATAAACGCTTTAACGAGTGTACAAAAGTACGAATATTTTCAACTTAACCTATATATTTAATCGTTTTTTTGGCTTTTATAAATAATTTGTAAAGGAATGGAAGTTCCTCACTCGCCAATCATCCCGAGAAACTCTTCTTCGTTGACGATACGGATGCCGAGCTTCTGGGCTTTTTCCAGCTTGCTGGGGCCCATGTTCTCTCCGGCCAGGATGAAGCTCGTCTTCTTGGAGATGCTTCCCACGTTCTTTCCACCGTGCTTTTCGATGAGCGCCTTGTACTCGTCGCGCGAATGACGGGCAAACACCCCGCTGATGACGATGGACTGGCCTTGCAGCCTGTCGGTCTGTCCGGCCGTCTCTTCTTCGCTCACCGCCATCTGCAGTCCGGCCTCGCGCAGGCGTTCGATGAGCTGAAGGTTCTTCTCGCTATGGAAATAACGGAGGATGCTCTGCGCAATCTTCTCGCCGATTTCGTCCACATGAATCAGGTCGTCCAGCGTGGCCGCCTTCAGCAGGTCAATGGAAGGGAACGCCCGTGCCACCTTCTTGGCCACGGTTTCGCCCACAAAGCGGATGCCCAAGGCAAAGAGTACCCGTTCATAGGGCACGGTCTTTGATTTCTCTACTCCCTGAATGATGTTCTCGGCCGATTTTTCACCCATGCGGTTCAGTCGGCAGATGTCGGCTGCCTTCAATGTATAGAGGTCGGCCACGTCGTGAATCAGTCCCTCCTGGTAGAACTGGTCGACCGTCTCCGGGCCCAGTCCCTCGATGTTCATCGCACGGCGGCTGATGAAATGCTCGATGCGTCCCTTGATCTGCGTGGGACAGCCGTCCTCGTTCGTGCAGTAGTGGGCCGCCTCGTCTTCGTAGCGCACCAGCTTGCTGCCACACTCCGGACAATGCGTGATGAAGGTCACCTTCTCGCTGCCGGCCGGACGCGCGTCCTTGTCCACCCCCGTAATCTTCGGGATGATTTCACCTCCCTTTTCCACGTACACCATGTCGCCCAGGTGCAGGTCGAGTGCCTCAATGATATCGGCATTGTGGAGAGAAGCTCGCTTCACCACCGTTCCTGAGAGCTGTACCGGCTCCAGGTTGGCCACAGGAGTAACCGCTCCCGTACGTCCCACCTGATACGTCACCTTCAGTAGCTTGGTGCATGCCTGTTCCGCCTGGAACTTGTAGGCGATGGCCCAGCGCGGCGACTTGGCCGTATAGCCCAGGTTACGCTGCTGGCGCAGGGAGTTTACCTTCAGCACGATGCCGTCGGTTGCCACCGGCAGGTTCTTGCGCTCCAGGTCCCAGTAGTTGATGAAGTCGAATATCTCCTCCAGTGTGCGTACCTTGCGCATGTGCGAGGAAATCTTGAAGCCCCAGCGTGCGGCTTCCTGTAAGTTCTCGTAGTGCCCGTCGTGCGGCAGCTCTTCTCCTAATAAATAATATAGGTATGCGTCGAGTTTGCGCGAAGCCACCACGGCCGAGTTCTGCGACTTGAGTGTACCTGATGCCGCGTTGCGTGGGTTGGCAAACAATGGTTCCTCACGTTCCTCTCGTTCGCGGTTCAGTTCCTCGAACACCGTCCACGGCATCAGAATCTCGCCACGGATTTCAAACTGGCGGGGATAGCCTTCGCCCGACAGGCGCAACGGGATGGAACGGATGGTCTTCACGTTGTCCGTCACGTCGTCGCCCCGCACGCCGTCGCCGCGGGTCACCGCCTGCACCAGCTGCCCGTCTTCGTAGGTCAGCGAGATGGACGTCCCGTCGAACTTCAGTTCACAGCAGATTTCGAAATCCTCGTTCAGTGCCTTCCGCACCCGTTCGTAAAACTCCCGGACCTCTGCCTCGGAATATGTGTTGCCCAACGAAAGCATGGGATATTTGTGTTCCACCTGGCGGAACTCCTTGTTCAGGTCGCTGCCCACGCGTACGCTCGGCGAGTTCGGGTCGTAGTGTTCGGGATGTTTCGCTTCCAAATCCTGTAGTTCACGCATCAGGTGGTCAAATTCCTGGTCGCTGATGGTGGGGGCATTGAGAATGTAGTAGTTATGATTATGTGCGTGCAATTCTTCACGCAGCTGGTCGATTCTTTCTATTTCTGTCATGAGATTAAAGGGGAATGTTTTCATGCAAAAGTAGCAAAAATATTCGTACTTTTGCAAAAAACAATCGCAGACAAATGAGAATAGACATTATAACCGTATTGCCTGAAATGATTGAAGGGTTCTTCAATTACTCCATCATGAGCCGGGCACAGAAGAAAGGAATTGCCGAGATTCACATCCACAACCTGCGCGACTATGCGTACGACCGTTACCGCAAGGTGGACGACTATCCGTTCGGGGGATGTGCAGGCATGGTGATGAAGATTGAGCCGATTGACCGTTGCATCTCCGCGCTGAAGGCGGAACGGGATTACGACGAGGTGATTTTCACGACGCCCGACGGGGAGCAGTTCAACCAGAAGATGGCGAACACGCTGTCGCTGTCGCAGAACCTGATTATCCTGTGTGGGCATTTCAAGGGCATCGACTACCGTATCCGCGAGCATTTCATCACGAAGGAAATCAGCATCGGCGACTATGTGCTGACGGGCGGTGAGCTGGCGGCGGCGGTGATTGCCGATTCCATTGTCCGCATCATTCCGGGAGTGATTTCCGATGAGCAGTCGGCCTTGTCCGATTCGTTCCAGGACAACCTGCTGGCTCCTCCGGTGTACACTCGTCCGGCAGACTACAAGGGCTGGAAGGTGCCCGACATCCTGCTGTCGGGGCATGAAGCGAAGATTCGTGAATGGGAGTTCCAGCAGTCGCTTGAACGGACGAAGCGTTTGCGCCCGGATTTGCTGGAAGAGAAATAGCAGGGTTAATTAGGGATAAGTAGCAAGCGGCTGAATTTGTTTTGTAAGCTATTTTTTTTACATTTGCAATGGACTTGATTTTATAAAAGATGAAACTTCAGTTACAGAATATTTTAAAGGTTGCAAGCGCAGATATTGAGCTTGGGGGACTTACTGTGATAACCGGTGAAAACGATTCAGGTAAAAGTTCAATCGGTAAAGTTTTGTTTTCCCTTCTCAAGGCAACCAATAATGTAAAGCAAGTAGATAAATTCAAGACGTTGCAGTTTGTAAACTCTCATCTGCTTTCTATCAAGAGATTATTTAGTCGCTATAATCATGCAAAAATTTTGCAGGACATCCAATCAATAAGTATCGATTTAGTAGAGAAGAATCTTACTGTAGAAGAATTGTCCGAAACGCTTAAGAAGGAAGCGGTTGAATGTGGATTCACGAATCGGCAGGCAGCTATATTAAACGATAAATTCACACAAATCCAGCAAAATCTCTCAGAATTGGAGAATCCCGTTTTGGCTGTAAAGAGAGAATTTGACATTATATCAAGAAGTGAGTTTATGGAGCCATTAAGTTCATACGGTACCACACATTCCAGTATTTATTTTCATGATGATACAACGGATGCCGATGGCAGTGACATAAGCCTCACTTTTGAGAATGGAAAAATATCAGATATTAAATTATGGGGAGATTCTTCCATTGAAGATATAACCTATGTAGAGTCTCCAGTTTATTTGCATATACTCGATACGTTACGCATGTCAAGTTCTGTGCCCACAAAATCTTTCCGTGGAATGTCTAATTCTTTGCAAAAGGGCAATATCCCCTATCATTTGGGCGATATGGCCGAAAAGATACTCAATACGGCTGAAGATTTGCCTGGATTATTCCGTTCTAATAGCTATCAGTCGCAATTGGATGAAATAAGACGATTGATAGGAGGAAATTTTACGGTGGATGAGAAGACAAAACAATTATATTTTCTTAGAAACGGCATTTCCATTCCAGCGGTTAGTGTGGCTTCCGGCATCAAATCTTTTGGCGTTCTTTTACGTCTGTTACAGACGGACAGTATTTCCACATCGAAAATGCTCGTTTTGGATGAACCGGAAATCCATCTACATCCGGAGTGGCAGATAAGTTTTTGCCAGTTTATTGTTGAACTGGTAGCCAAAGGAATTCCTATTGTTGTCAGTTCGCACAGTCCATATTTTATACAGGGACTGAGATATTTTGCTGCAGCCAAAGGAATTGAAAAAGACGTGGTATATTATATGGCAGAACAGAATCAGGATTCTAGGTTCTCCAGTTTCAAGGATGTAACCAATGATTTGAATCAGGTTTTTACCTTATTGGCTGCTCCATTACGGGAAATAATGAATGTAGATGCAGCAAGAAACAGTTTGAAATGACTCCTTCCGAAATATATAATAGAATAAAAGGATACCTCGATGGTTGCGATACTGTGATTTGTAATCTTCACAGTGCATGTGCGCCTTCCAAAGGGAAGGTATATATGTGTTCGGTAGCGGGTTCAAAAACCGATGTCATCGATTTTGATACCGTAAAAAAGGAGGCAGATAGAGCGATGGGGATAGAATCCAGAAAATCGGTTGATGCATTGACTGATTCTCCTTCTGATGCTTGCTTGTGTTTTGTGGAACTAAAGAGTTGGGATTTGGTCCTTTCAAACAAAGGGACAGAGATATCCGTTCGTAAGCAGGCGCAGAAATATGAGTCTGATTTACCTCAAAAGCTGGCAGATAGTATCTTAATTTGCAAACAAGTTTGTAAGGATAATTCAGCTTTTGATGATTGCCGGATTGTCTTTATCCTGCTGTCGGATATTTCCATTGAAGAAGATGGTTTGGCTGATATTCATTCTAATCTTACAGCCTTAGCCGGTTCTTCTTCCAATCTTAAAATGCTTTGCAATCAATTGTCTGCTCATATTATGGATGGTATTCCTGATGTGGAAACCTATTATTGGGAATGCAGGGAGTTTGATGAGAAGTTGAGGGGGTTGTGAATTCTATTTTTGCCAACAAGTACCTAATCTTCACAACGTGACGCGAAAAATTAATTTTTCGCGTCATATTATGATGAGAATGGTGCGGATACTTATTTAGATTATTGGATATAAATCTAATTTCATTTTATATCTTGACATATTTTAGTTTGTAGATGTTTTTGTCATCTAAAGTCATCTTATAAAATTTAGGTAGGGATTTTGTCTGCCGTTTGAATATATTCTTAATGGTATTAATCGTAGCATCTGGACATCTATATCCGAAGAATATAGAATCGATTTCAGATTCATTATCTAAGGTTACTCCGTAAAATGATTCCTCTTTATTGGGATTATATACAATAAGACGAACCTCATGTTCGTATTTCCAATCTAGCTTTTTTGTAGCAAAAGCCAAATTGGAATTAATAGACGGTACGGAAATATCAATTTTTTTATTTGTATAGGAAATCTTTTTTAGATACATATGCTCATGATTTTGATTCTCCTCTTGTGTTATGAAATGATTGGACAATTTATATTTTATGCAAAAACCAGTATGTTCTCCTGCATAATGAGACCACATTAAAATATTTTTAATAGGAGAATTTCCTTTACCTAGACAAAAAGCACGTATTCGATAATAATTGAATGATGTACACATCGGCCTTAAATGTTTTTTGTCTTCACATTGATTCGCTAGTTTGTTTTCGTCTCCCCATAGATTTATTATACTATCCAAAGGATCATTCATTTTAGTTGATGGACTTACTGTAATTGTATTATTTATTAGATCTGATAATGAATATTCATTAAATCTCCTAAAAGAGAAAACGGTTACGTGTTGTGTTTCAAACTCAGATTTTAAGAAAGAGCCATAATACATAGCTATCTGATAATATTTCAAGGAAGTCTTTTCTTCTTCTATTTTTGCATATATTTCCCCTGCACACGAGTATACATCTGAAATTTGTTTTTTTAAGGGGGGTAATTCTACTGGAAATTTAGACTTATTGGAATCTGGAGCATATAGAATTAGTCCGTTTCCATCAGTTGTAAGAAAAGATTTGTTTATTGTTTTAGTGAGGTTAATGGCTTGATCTATATTGTATCGGGCTTCATCCATTCGATTTTGACCATTTAGATAATGGGCACGATAGAAATAATATCTAAAATCATTACAATTTAGATTTTCTATTGTATTCTGGAATTCCACATATTTATTGTGCCTATCTTCATTTGAGCATTTATCATGTTCTCTGATATAGGTAATATAAGAATCAAGAGCTATTGCAAATTTGTCGAGGTTAGTCATGTTTATTATTATTACTACATAAATACAAAGTTAGATGTATTTCTTAAATGTCGTATAGTGGAACAATATTTATCTAGTCGTGTTTTGTTCAATGGTTTCTATCTCAGTTGATGATAAACTATAGCCTGAATATATAATTTTATTTAAATTATCGTTTAAGTCCTTTGAATATCCATTAGTAAGAATCTTATCAACAACTTCTACAATGCTATTTTTAAAGTTACTTTGTGTTGGAATTGGAAAATTGTTTATCATATCTTTCGTAAAAGTTATACCACCACAATAACTGCTTGATGCGTATTTGGATTTGATGTAAAAAATTGCTAGTCTAGAGTTTAGTAAACCGCATAAAAACTTTAAATTATCACTATTATCAGAACAAATGACTAAGGTAGATTTTCCAGGGATATACAAACCTTGGAAATCAATGAAGCCGTCAAGTAAGTTCAATCCTTTAAAAATTAATTTAGGAGACATCCCTTTTCTTACATAGGCATTACCAAAATGATTATAAAATTCATTTCGGTTGATTACTGGATAAATATATTTTGCACCTAGATATGTCATTTCTTTTACGCCCCATTTATTAGAAAATTTATCAATGGTACCTGTATTGACAATTTTTAATTCATTGCAGGTTGCATTGAAATTAGATGTGAGGTTATGAACGAAAGGTGCTAATTCATAAGCATCATGTGTTGAACAAGCATTTTCACATTCTGCGATTGTATGTAGTATTGCTTTGTCATCCTCAATTTTCTTTATTAGATGGTGATTCTCGCTAAATAGCGAATCTATGTAGTAAGGTTTTGTGAGAGAAGATGTAGGAATTGTATTCATATATATAATATCCTTGTTCCCATTAAATTTATAAGTACTTATACTATCAGTTTTTTTTAAGAAAAGCGTAATAATAGCATCAACCATTGCGCTTTCAAAAATCTTATTTCCAGTATGAACTATTTTATTCATTCTAGGAATCATGCAGAACTCCCTAAATTTACTACCAAATGGTTTGGATAACCATTTGTCGGGAGTAATAAAGCATAGACAAGTGGATAGAGTTAATCCAAGTTCAAGGAAAGCCATGTATATATCCCAATTCCCTTTTATATATTTATAATGATGTACTATGTATTCTCGTAGTTCTGTTTGTCCGAGTTGGGTCATTGTTTCAGAGTCTATATACGGCGGATTCCCAATCACAATATCAAACCCGCTTTTCCCCTCTTCCCTGTTGAATACATCGCTAAACCAGGTATGCCAAAGGAAAAATTGGTTGTTTTCAGCTAGGTTGATGTCTTTTAGCTTGGCAAGGATGGCCTGGTCTACCAAGCCTGCTTCCAGTTGGCGGTTGATGGTGTCGGATATTTCTTGTTGCAGGCGGACTTTACGAGTATGGTCTGTGCAAGAATAATAAGCGGTCAGCAGTTGGGAAACTGTTTTTTGAAGGCGGTTTTTCTCGTTGTCAAAGAGAGAAATTTCTCCTTTATCCTTTTTATGTTCTTTCTCGTAGGTGAGTTTGCTTAAATCTACTCCCATAAAACTTTCTATCAAAGAATTGCCTTGCATAATCTTATAGTCTAGATTTGGGAGTGGCGAAGGAGTTTCCTCGTCCACTACGATGGACAACCAGAAACGCAAACGTGCTATGTCGACAGCTCCTTTTTCAATGTCTACCCCGTAGATATTGCGTTGTATGATTTGCTTTTTCAATTCAGCACGGTCATAGTGTTCCCCACTCAGGACTTCTCGGCAATGTAGCAATGCATTGAGTAGTCCCATGGGAAAGGCACCGGAGCCAATGGCTGGGTCGCATATTTTTATTTCTTCCAGTGCGGTGAGCAGTTTGGCTTTCTTGTTGTCTGGAATGTCGGTCACGCTTTCTTCAGGTGAAAGGACAAAGGCACGAACCTTGTCCTTAGCCAAGGTGGTATGGGTCTCCAAATAGGCAATCAATGATTCTTGACACATGTAGCGGACTATCTCCTTGGGCGTATAGAACGCTCCTTTGTCTTTATTGTCTTCCAACAGGTTTTCAAAGATTTTACCTAGCATTTCCGGATCAACTCCCACCTCAGCGTCGTTCGGGTCGTTTTCATCGATGGTGAAGTTGTATTCACTGAAGAACTGGAATAGCTTTCTAAAATAGTCTGCGGGGAATACACTTTCCGGCTCATCGTCTGCATCACGTTCGAACAGGCCACCGTTGAGGTATGGAATGTTCTTCCATTCGGCCAGTAAGGACTTATCCCAGCCATATTGATGGAACAAATCTTCGCGTTCCGATGGTCTGGTATTCAGAATTCCGAAAAACAAGGGTTCCAATACGGAATCCAAGTAATCATCCTGATAATGGGAACGTTCAAACAGATGTTGCATATAGTTCAGGTCAGCGTTCATCCAGCCTTTACGTTGGAGGAAGTGCAAGAAAGTGATGCGTCCCATCATTTTCTTTATGTAGTCACGTATCTTTTTCTCGTCGTATCCAAAGGCTTGCATTAAAGCGGTGTTGGGAGAACCGACTGTCTTCTCCACCCACTTGTTTCCTGATTTGACAAAACGTTTGCCAGTGACGTACTGTATGAAGTCGGCATACTGTTCGCGGTAGCGGTCGAAAAATTCGTCGGACAGGGCTTCTACGGAAAAGGCTGTTTTCAGGTTCTCAAATGAGATGCCTTTTTTCTGGAGATAAAGCAGACGTTCTATCGGGGTCCTGTACAGCAGGTCTTTGCTGCCGAATACGTAGGTATATCGTTTCGGGGCCGTGGATTCTTCCTTGATGTCACAGATAAAAGACAGTCGCCAGTGGTCATGGCTGTCATACACTACGAGGGCTGCATCAAACTCTCCCCATTGCGGATTGATGAATGATTTGACCAGGTTACGGAGCCCCACACGGCGGTTGGCTACTGAACCTTTGTGAATCTGATAGCAGAACAAACCCACACGGAAATTGTCTGAGGTCTCGATGTTCCCTAGGTAATATCCTTTTTCTTCTTCATGAGGCGTATGAAGGCTTTCTGGAATCTTCTTCAATTCTGTAGCATGGAAGAAGTATTGTAAAAGAGAATACCAGTCGCTGAGTTGGAATGCAGACTGAAACATTTGTCGCAAGGTATCATGGGTATAAATGGGTGTCATAGAGATGCTTTTTTAGATGAATGTTTCGGAGATGATGATTTGTGGGGCTGAAATTTCCTGCTGGTCTTGACGAGGTTCCCGATTTTGGATACGATAGTCTTCCAGCAATCGACTGATGGATAACTGGAGTTTGTATTCATCTTGTCGGATGCGGCTACGCTCGTTCTTATACTCACGGGACAATGTTTTCAAGCGTCGGGGCAATTGGGCATAGATTCCTTCGTTGATATAGCCAGTCAGGAGGTCACAGTGTGCTTTGAGTTCACTATCCGTCGCTAATTGTTTGACGGTACGCAGAAAGTTTCGAGCCTCCAGTGAGGTCCGGTCCAAGTCCGTTCGGTGGATAGAAGCGGTGTCGGCTGCTTCTACATATTCTTTCTGATACAGTAGAAGTGCTTCGTTTACATGGCGGTAATGGAGGGTATTATCGGTAAATGGTATGGCTTGTTCTTCCGGTCGGGCTTTCAGGTAGCGGACGGCTTCCAAGAAATCAATCACTTTTACACCGGATTTGGTGGCGAGATAAAACTCGGTTTTGACATTGGACGACACGAAAATGACAGATTGGCTGTTGTGCTTACCTGTATCGCGTAGCACACGGCTTTTCATTGGCAAGGATTTGATTTTGTGGTAGAGTCTGCGATTGTTACGGTAAATCTCCCTGACTTCCCGTAGGAGCATGATTTTTTTGTCAATATGGTCTTTGATATCGCTGTCGAATAGTGTGAACTGTCTGACAATTTCTTCACGGGAATAAATCTGGGCGTCTTCTCCAAAGGCAGAATGAAAGCCTTGCAGTTTGACAAGGGCATTTTTGTAAAGTTGTATTTCCTTATCGCCTTGCCGGGACGGATAGAACAGATAATTGTATATATGGGGGGCCGAGGAGCCGATACGATTTACTCGTCCGATACGTTGCATCAGCCGAGTCGCGTTCCAAGGAGAATCGTAATTGACAATCACATTGGCCCGGTGCAGGTTTACACCTTCGGCCAGGACATCAGAAGTCAGAAGGAGATTGTATTTTCCGGTGTCTGTCGGCCAGTTGGCGTCAAAATTTTCCTTGATGGTTTGTCCCAGTCGGTTGCGGTTGGCAGCGGTTACCATAAGTACATCTTTTCTTCCAAGTTCTTGGGTGATGCGGCCATATAGGTATGTAAGGGTATCCACGCTTTCTGAGAACAGAACCAGTTTGCCGGACGGATTGATTTTTGTATCCAGCAGTTCTCTTTGTAGCCGCTGGGCGAAAAGGTCGAATTTCGGGTCGGCTTTTTCTTTCTCCCAATCGGCATTTAACTGTTCCAATATTTCTTTATCGTGGCAGAGCATTTCAAGAAATCCGGGCTGGAAGGCTTCGGATGGAAAGAGAATGTCTTCGGCCACATAGCCTTTGGCGACGGCATATTCGATGATTTGGTCCAGTTCCATGTCTTTTGCTTGTAAGTCTTTTACTTTCAGGTCGGGTGCAATGATGACTTTGTTTTCCTGAAACATCTTAATCATGTCTGTCGTGATACGAAGCAGGGTACGGAGAGATTGCTTGAAGGCGTAGAAACTGCTTTCCAGCCGTTTTACCATGTGTACCCGGTAGATACCTGCCAGTGTCTGACCAATATGTTCCGCATTTTTGTATTTGTTTCGATATTCCGGCTTCAGGAACTCAACGGCACGGTAGCGGGCATAATCCAGTCCTGTACCGCCGGGATTTCTGGGCGATTTTCCGTCGGTGAGCTGTTTCAGTGTTTCATAGAAACGACGGCTGGTAGTCGCACTCATTTGGTATTCCAGTTCGTTGGGCGGCAATATATCGGGAAAGACGATGCCTTGCGACCGGATGTCAGCCCGATAGTCCGGGTCGTTCAGAATATTGTTTCGGGTACGACGGATGGTAATCTTGTCTATTACTTTATTGCGTATTTGTTCGTAAATCCGGTCTATTTCGGTAGTTACATCTCGTTGGTCGCGTTCGCGCATCACCTTGCTATAGTCTTGAATGAGCGGTGAGAAAAAGGCTTTCAGATTTGGAATGCCGTCGATAGTACAGTGCTGGCTGTTCTGAAAAAGCAGCAGAAGATTCTGCAAATCATCCGGACGGTTGTTCAGAGGGGTGGCCGACAGAAGCATGACTTTCTTCTGGCTACTTTTGAGTAGTCCCGTATGTGCACAGGGTGACTTGCATATCTTTTGCAGTTCGTCGTATTTACCGGAAGTGTCACTGCGGAATCCGTGGGCCTCGTCTACAATGATTAAATCGAATGCTTCTTTGTCTTTGTACTGGTCGCGTCCTTCCAACACTTTGCTCAGGCTGCCGTTGGTAATGAACTGTGTTTTCTTGTAAATGCCGAACTGCTTGAATGTATTTTTCCAGTTGTCCTCAAGCGCAGGAGGATAGATGACTAGGATATTTGTGTCTTGACCGTTTGCTTCGACAAACCGTTTGGCTATCATGGTGGCAATTAAGGTCTTTCCTAGTCCAACCACATCGGCCAGAAAAAGTCCGTTGTGTTTCATTAGCATTTGAAAACCTTGTATCACGGCATCTTTCTGGTATTTCAAGTCTTTCACTCCTTCAGGCAGTTGCAAGGAGAAATCGTCTTCCACCTGGTCGCCGAACGTATCAATCAGTACTTTAATGTATAGTTCATAGGGGGTGGGTTGACAGCCTAAATAGGTATGTTTTTTATAAGTTTCTATGTCATCTGCCGTAAGTGGAATTGCTTCATTCCATAAGGCCTTGAACTCATCGTAGCAATACCGTACGTCATCATAGTCTTTCATGGCTACATTCAGTTCGTAACGAGGGGCCTGCGACACTCCAAGTCCTGATTCAGAAATGTTGGAGGAACCCATAATTACCCATCCGTCACTGTGCTCGCTATGGTGCTGAGGCAGACAGAGGTAAAATTTGGCATGCAGGTTTTTGGTGGCATGGATGCGCATTTGCAAACGGCCTGATACTAGGTCGTCACACATTTGCAGGATACCTTCTTCTATTTCTGGAGCATAACGGGCTTGTATAATGTCTTCTTTGAAGCCGTCCTGATAAATGGCTTTGGCTTTTTCTTCATCAGCCAGCATGAGTAAGGCTTTGTTGTGTTTGCGGAAAATATCGTCGATGTTGATTCCTACCAGAATTTTTATTTCGGAGATGTCGCCCAGTTCTTTCCGTAATTTGAAATAACCGGAAGAGCGGAAGAACCCGACAACAGCCAGGAAACGGTCGAAGGTGACCATTTCGGAAGAGATGCCTTTCAGTTTATCGAAAAGCGTATGGCCGGATTCGTTGTTGAAAAACTTTGTACTCACAGTCCGACAACATTTGGAAGGATCAGGACTCCGGCATCCTTTGTGTGATTCAATACTAATTTTTAAGGCATAAAAAAAGCGTGAAGCCCTGCACTGTCGCTCGCTTCACGTTCTGAGGCTCCTAGGAATGTTGCCCTGTAAGTCGAAACGAGCAACGCAGAAGCCCCACGCCGATATGTATATATAACATACCCTTACACCGGAAACCACCACAGGCGTACAGATACACTTATGGCTATCGGGCATAACAGGTATGGATATAATACACCCGTGGGGCATTTACGTTGCTTTGTTCTTGACTTACAATTTTGAAATTTTCCTAGGATTTCAGAACGTCAAAACCAAAGCGTAGTAAACGCCTTTCAATATGTCTTGTTCAGTTTTCTGGCTTTTCCAGAAGAAAAGGGCTGGAACTGAACTTTGCAAAAGTAATAAAAGTATTCGGTTTGTTCCAACTCAGAAGTGTATAAAAACGGATTAATTACATAAACAGACAACCGTATCCGTAATTTGGGGTTTTATTTTTCCCCATATTAGACTTGAAAAAGCCTGATTTTCAACCTCAAAAAAACGCAAGTGCGTTTCAATCCAAACGCCTTTGCGTTTGAAGTAAAACGTCGAAGCGTTTTAGGTAAAACGCACTTGCGTTTAAAAGAAAACGTCCTTGCGTTTTGTGACGAACGCAAGGACGTTTTTTTTATGCCTGTTTTTCGGGCCCTGAAAAGTCGGTTTTCAGACTTCCAGTGCTCCGATGATGTCGCGTACGGAACTGTATCCGTGACGGTCCAGATAGTCGTTAATACCTTCGGCCACTTTCACGGTGATGGCCGGGTCAATGAAGTTGGCCGTACCGATCTGGATGGCAGTGGCACCGGCCAGCAGGAATTCCACGGCATCCTTCCAGTTCATGATACCGCCCAGACCTACTACCGGAATCTTCACGGCCTTGGCCACCTGCCATACCATGCGCAGGGCGATGGGTTTCACGGCCGCACCGCTCATACCGCCGGTCACGGTAGACAGCACCGGACGGCGCTTCTCTGCGTCGATGGCCATACCCAGCAGGGTGTTGATGAGTGACACGCTGTCGGCTCCTGCACCTTCTGCCGCGCGGGCAATCTCAGTGATGTCGGTCACGTTGGGCGACAGTTTCACAATCAAAGTCTTCTTGTAGACCTTGCGCACAGCGCTCACCACTTCGGCTGCTCCATGGGCCGTCACACCGAAAGCCATACCTCCCTGCTTCACGTTCGGGCAAGAGATGTTCAGCTCGATGGCCGGGATGTTTTCCAGTTCGTTGATGATGGAAGCCGTTTCGGCATAGTCTTCTACCTGTGAGCCGGACACGTTCACGATCATGTTCGTGCGGATATCCTTAATCTGTGGATAGATGTGGTCTACGAAATAATGTACGCCCTTGTTCTGTAGTCCCACAGCATTGAGCATACCCATGGGCGTTTCGGCCATACGCGGATAAGGGTTTCCTTCCCGATGGTGGAGCGTGGTACCCTTCACGATGATGCCTCCGATTTTCTCCAGGTCGACGAAATCCTGGAACTCCAGTCCATATCCGAATGTACCCGATGCCGTCATGACCGGGTTCGACATGTTCAATTTACTGATGTTTACGCTTAAATCTGCCATAATAGTTTCTTTATATTAAATACCGGACCTTCTTTACATACGCACACATGTCCCTCGTCGGTCTTTTCCACGCAGCAGAGGCAGGCGCCGACGCCGCAGGCCATGGTGTTTTCCAGTGACACTTCACATTCGATGCCTTCTGCCTTGGCATATTTGGCCACTGCCACCATCATGGGTTTCGGGCCGCAGGTGCAGATCAGGTCGAATCGTTTTTCTTTCAGTACGCTGTGCATGGTGACGTATCCTTTTTCGCCCATGCTGCCGTCTTCGGTGGTGGTGTACACGTCGCCTAGGGCTTTGAACTCTTCCAGCTGGAGCAGGTCGTTCTGCGAGCGGGCCCCTAATAGGAAGGTCGGCTTGCATCCCCGTTTCAGGAGGGCTTCACCCAGGTAGAGCATGGGAGCCGTACCTACGCCGCCGCCCACGAGCAGCACCTTGGTGTCGGGCGAAGCTGGTATCGTGAATCCGTTGCCCAGCGGGAGCACCACGTTCACCGTGTCGCCTTTCTCTACGGTGGCCAGTTTACGGGTACCGTCGCCTACGAGCTGGACGAGGAACCACACTTCGTTTTTCGCTCTATCTACATAGTTGATGGAAATGGGGCGACGCAGGAAAGTGGTCGGCGAGCCGTCCACCCGGATTTCGGCAAATTGTCCCGGAAGCATTTCGGGCAAGGGAGCCTCTTGCGTCAGCTTGATGAGAACGTAGTTCGCGTGCAGGCGAAGGTTCTCGGTGACTGTCAAATCTAAGATGTATTTCTTCATATAAAAAAGGTAAATTCGTTTCTGTTACGCAAAGATACGAATTTACCTTTTATATGCCTAACTCCCGGGGGAATGCTTTTTCCCGTGCGAGGCGTTATTTTTCGGGTTTGAAGACCTCGTAGGTGCCGTTGTCGAAGAAAATGCGTATTTCGGTAATCTTCGGATGTGGCTTCTCGATGTACTTAACTTCCTCTCTGATAATCTCTTTGGGGGGATAAACCACCTTGGGAACCTCGTTCTCCTTGCAAAAATCGGGAGAATCCGGTTCGTCGGACGTGTTTTTCGGATTCTCAAGCGGTTGGGTGAACAGGTCCATGCCTGTCACGGCGGGAGCGCTTTCTTCCATTTCGCCTTCTCCGTAGAGCAGCCAGTTGATGTTGACATACGGACAGGCTTTGTGGATGCGCATCACGACTTCCAGGCTCGGTTTGTTTCGCCCGCTGAAGATGTGCGACAGTGACGAGGTGGAAATCCCAATCTTCTCGGCGAATTCGGCGTTCGTCAATCCCTCTTTTTGCATGATTTTTAGAATCCGGTCCTTCATATACAAATGGAAATGGCTTTGTTTGTTGATTACAAAAGTAATTCTTTAAATTTAGAAATACAAATTTATAAATCTAAATTTATATCATTACAGATGTAAATATACGTATTCCATTTGTATAATTTCGCTTCTATACAAGTGTAAATCCAATTGTAATTTACTTTATATTATATTGTTATATTACTGGTTTTATGCTACTTATAGTTTGATACATGTGTATATTGGGGTGAAATTGAAGTTTATTCGTCTTATTTCCTCTTTTTCTTGAATTGATTTGTGGGAATTTGCTTCATAATAGCTGGTAATCAATCAATTATGTATGATTAAAGTGAAGGTTATATTTATTCGTTTACATTTAGATGTGTAACTGCTTATTCTTGTAAAACACTTTGTATCAGTGTAATCACTTCCCTACTTGATTCTGTATATTTACATTTGTTGTGTAGAAAAGTAGCAAATACAAATGTAAACCATACAAATCTACACGAAAGCAGGTTTACTTTTGTACTTTTCTTCTTCTAATTCTACTTGTAATTGACCGTTTGTAGGGAAACCTCGTGAGAATTCAAAATTTGACGTCCATTTGTATTCTGTTCCGGATTTTTCAATTCTCGTGAAAACGAAAAAAGCGGCATACATCCGGCGATTTTCCGAATGTATGCCGCTTTTTTGAGGGCTTATCGTAACTTCTCCGCTTCGAAGTGAAAATTTAGTGCAGGATAAAGTAAATCAGGTCGCGCAGCAGTTCCCCGTCGGGCGTGGACGGATTGCCGATGCCTTTTGACTTGGCGTCACATTCGCGGATGGCATGGATAATCTGCATCACTTTTACGCCCGAATAGCGGCGCATGGCCAGCATGTAATCCTTCGCCTGCCACGGACTTTTCAGTCCCAGCTGGGCGGCGACTCCCTGGTCGGATTTCTCGGGAGCATAATAGGCCAGCATCAGGTTGGAGAAGAAATTGAACAGGATGGCCAGCGTCATCTGCAACGGGTTGTTCTTGGGATTTTCCTCGAAGTATTTGATGATTTTGTTGGCCTTCAGCACGTCTTTTTCCACCAGCGCATTACGCAGCTCGAAGTTGTTATAATCTTTGCTGATACCGATGTTGCGCTCTATCTGTTCCGGCGTGATTCTGCGTACGCCGGTCGGAAGCGTGAGGATGAGTTTCTCCAGTTCGCCCGCCATGCGGTTCAGGTCGGCTCCTACGAACTCGGCCATCATCTCCGAAGCCTTGGGCTCGATTTCCACCTTCCGGCGTTTCAGGTACGACGAGATGAAACCGGGCAGCTGGCTGTCCTTGAGCTTGCGTGATTCGAAGAGCACGCCGTTCTTTTCGATTTCGGCGGCCAGTTTCTTCCGTCGGTCGATGCTGCCGTGCTTGTAGCAAATCACCAGGATGGTCGATTTCTGAGGTTTCTGCAGGTAGAAGGCCAGCTCGTCGAGGCGTTTCAGGCTCTGGGCTTCCTTAACCACCACTACCTGGTATTCCGACATCATCGGGTAGCGCTTGGCGGCATTGATGACATTGGCTACGTCGGTATCCGCTCCATACACCACGGTCAGGTTGAATTCCTTTTCCGTCTCGCTGAGCACGGTATCGATGATGTAGTCGGCAATCCGGTCGATGTAGTAATCCTCTTCGCCCATCAGGAAATAGACAGGCGCGTAGACCCGGTTCTTCAGGTTGCGTACAATTTCTTCGTATGTGACTTCCTTTGCCATTGTCTCTCGTCTCGTTTACCAGTCGAATTTCAGGTGTTTCACGGTTTTCTTTTCGTCGATGATCATGCGCAGGGCATCGATGCCGATTTCCACATGCTCGTGGACGAAGTTCTTGGTCACCATCGAGTCGCTCTGTTCGGTCTTCACGCCTTCCGGAATCATGGGCTGGTCGGACACGAGCAGCAGGGCACCCGTCGGGATGTGGTTGGCGAATCCGGTGGTGAACAAAGTGGCCGTCTCCATATCCACCGCCATAGCACGGGTCTTCAGGAGGTACTTCTTGAAGTCCTCGTCGTGCTCCCAAATGCGGCGGTTGGTGGTGTAGATTGTCCCCGTCCAGTAGTCGCGCGAATGGTCACGGATGGCCGACGATACGGCACGCTGGAGCATGAAGGCCGGAAGCGCCGGTACCTCGGGCGGGTAATAGTCGTTCGAGGTTCCTTCGCCACGGATGGCGGCAATGGGGAGAATCAGGTCGCCTATCTGGTTCTTCTTGTCGATACCCCCGCACTTGCCCAGAAAGAGGCACGCTTTGGGATGCACGGCACTCAGCAGGTCCATGATGATGGCGGCGTTGGGACTTCCCATCCCGAAGTTAATGATGGTGATTCCCTCGGCATGGGCCGAAATCATGTTGGCGTCGCGTCCCAGGATGGGCACGTTGAACCGTTCGGCGAAGATTTCCACGTATTTGTTGAAGTTCGTCAACAGGATGTATTCACCGAAGTCTTCCAGCTTCCGCTTGGTGTAGCGCGGCAGCCAGTTTGCTACTATTTCTTCTTTTGTTTTCATTGGATTTCAGAATTTGTGTTGCCTATAAGGTTTTCTCTGAAACGTGAAATCACGTTCTATTTACGCAAATGTACAATAATAATGCAAACAGGAAAAAGAAATCAAGATTTTCTCGTGCCGGATGAGGGCAGATTTTGGAAAATAAATCGGCTCTTATGTGGTTTTTGGAAAATAGTGTATCTTTGTCCCGTAATAGAAGAACGCTTATGGATGCATTGAACTTACCTGCTTTTGACGCCAAGATTGCGCAGCGCGACGGAAAACACGTGATATTCGACGTGATTCGCCGCCGTTATGTGGCTTTGACTCCGGAAGAATGGGTGCGCCAGCATTTCACGCATTTCCTGCTGGAAGTGAAGGGTTATCCGCAAGGACTGCTGGCCAATGAAATACAAATCAACCTGAACGGAACGAAGAAACGTTGCGATACGGTGCTTTACCGCCGCGACCTGACCCCGCAGATGATTGTGGAGTATAAGGCTCCTTCCGTGGAGATTACGCAGGCGGTCTTCGACCAGATTACGCGTTACAACATGGTGTTGAAGGTAGACTACCTGATAGTGAGCAACGGACTTTGCCATTACTGCTGCCGCATCGACTATGCGCGCAACACCTATTACTTCCTCCCCGATATTCCTCGCTATACCGACCTGTAAGACATAAAAAAAAGAAGGAATCCCCTTGGATGGGAATCCCTTCTTCCAGTCACCGGATTTCCGGTATTTATTTCGTTTTTGTTTCCAGATGTCTTTCTGGTTCTACGCCAGCCAGTTCTGGGTCGATCATGATACGTCCACAGTATTCGCATACGATGATTTTCTTGCGCATACGAATGTCGAGCTGTTTCTGAGGCGGAATCTTGTTGAAGCAACCGCCACAAGCGTCACGCTGTACGTAAGTAATACCCAAACCGTTGCGTGAGTTCTTGCGGATACGCTTGAAAGCCTGCAACAGACGCGGTTCGATGGTAGCTTCCAGGTTCTTGGCTTTTTCTCTCAGCTTTTCTTCTTCCTGCTTGGTTTCAGCCACGATTTCGTCCAGTTCATTCTTCTTTACTTCCAGGTCTTTCTTTCTTTCCTCGAGCAGATTTTCACTCTTCACGATTTCATCTTCTTTGTCCTTGATGGAAGCAGTGTATTCTTTGATACGTTTCTCGCAGAGTTCCACTTCGAGGCTCTGGAATTCGATTTCTTTCGTCAGCACGTCGTATTCACGGTTGTTGCGTACGTTGTCCTGCTGAGCCTTATACTTGTCGATGGAAGTCTTGGCAGTTTCAATTTCGATTTTCTTGCTGGCCACATTTGACTTCAACTCTTCAATTTCGCCTTTGATCTTTTCGATACGTGTGCTCAGACCGGTCACTTCGTCTTCCAGGTCCTGCACTTCCAGCGGAAGCTCCCCTCTCAGTGTCTTGATTTTATCAATCTCCGACAACATGGTTTGCAACTGGTAGAGTGCTCTCAGCTTTTCTTCTACACTCAATTCATTCGGATCTTTTTTTGCTTCTTTAGCCATAGTTTTCTACAAGTATTTTATGGGATTGGTATTGACACGCGTCAGCTGTACATCGAGTGTCGGAAACTTCTCCCGTATGATTGAATATAATAAATCTTTGGTATATTGCTCGCTTTCGTAATGCCCTATCTCCGCTATCAGGATGTCGTTCTCGTAGCTGAAATAGTCGTGGTATTTCACCTCGCCCGTCAGGAAAACATCGGCATGCGCGCCGACCGCCTTGGGCAGCAGAAAGGCCCCTGCTCCTCCGCAGAGTGCCACTTTCTGGATGAGGCGTCCCGTCATGCGAGAATGTTTCACGCAGCCCACTTCGAACAGTTTTTTCACGCGGCGCAGGAAGTCGGTCTCCGTTTCCGGTTCTTCCAGTTCTCCCACGAGTCCTGAGCCTGCCTGTGCCCATTCGTTCTGCAAGGGATAGAAGTCGTAGGCCGGTTCCTCGTAAGGATGTGCTTCGACGAGCGCTTTCTGCACTTTTCCTTGCAAGTAAGCGGGAAGTACGGTTTCAATCCGTACCTCATGTTCCGTATGCAGTTCGCCGATTTCTCCGCAGAAAGGATGTGTGCCCGGCTGTGCGCGGAAAGTACCCTTCCCTTCCAGGTTGTAGCTGCAAGAGTCGTAGTTGCCGATACAGCCGCATCCGGCAGCGAACAAGGCGTTGCGCACTTCATCAGCCTGAGCTTCGGGGACGAAGGTAACCAGTTTCAGCAGTTGGTTTGCTTTCGGTTCCAGGATGCGCAGGTTCTTCAGTCCGATAATTTCGGCAATCTTGAAGTTCACTCCCTGCGGTGCATTGTCCAGGTTGGTGTGCATCGAGAAAATCACGATGTCGTTTTTGATGGCCTTCAGGATGCAGCGCTCCACGTAGTCGCGTCCCGTAATCGACTTGTAGCCCTTGAAGATGAGCGGATGGTGAGACACAATCAGGTTGTACCCCAGCGTGATGGCTTCGTCTACCACGGCTTCCGTAACGTCCAGACACAACAAAGCCCCTGTAGCTTCCGCGTCTGTCAATCCGATTTGCAGTCCGGCATTGTCGAATCCGTCCTGTAAAGGCAGAGGCGCGAATATCTCAAGGGCATTTACAATTTCCTTAATTTTCATATTTCGCGAAAAATTTCATGCAAAGATAGGATTTTCTGTCCACATATCCATGCAGCGGGCATCGTTTTTGTATTTTTTCATGAATATTCTATTGCGTGTGGGTATGAAAAAGCCTCGCAACGCACACAAAAGCATTGCGAGGCTTTTCACTTATACACCTTTAAACAAAATGAATCTTGTCTTATTTGCGAGCTTCGGCAATATAACCCAGTGCTTCCTTGCACTTGTCGGTCACGTATGCCCAGTCTTCAGCGGCTACCTTGTCTTTCGGGAAGAGTTTGGAGCCCATGCCTACGCAGAATACGCCGGCCTTAATCCAAGCAGTCAGATTCTCCTGAGTCGGTTCTACCCCGCCGGTCACCATCAACTTAGACCACGGCATCGGAGCCAGCATACCTTTTACCAGTTTCGGACCCAGCACATCGCCCGGGAAAATTTTGCAGAGGTCGCATCCCAGTTCCTGGGCGAAACCTACTTCAGATACGCTGCCGCATCCAGGAGTGTAAGGAATCAAGCGTCGGTTGCAGACCTTGGCAATTTCAGGGTTGAACAGCGGGCCTACTACGAAGTTGGCACCCAGCTGAATGTAAAGGGCTGCCGTGGCCGGATCTACTACTGAGCCTACACCCAGGGCCATTTCCGGACATTCCTTGAGTGCGAATTTCATTACTTCGGCAAATACTTCGTGTGCAAAGTCGCCACGGTTGGTAAATTCAAATGCACGAACACCGCCCTCATAGCAGGCCTTTACTACTTTCTTTGCAATTTCTACGTCCTTGTGATAAAACACAGGCACCATGCCGGTTGAACCGATTTTGTCCAATACCGCAATTTTATCGAATTTAGCCATTTCTTTAAGGTTTATTGGTTGTGTGTAAAATTATCGTTGTACACGTCCGCTGGCGTCACCGCCTGCCAAAGCTTCTACTTCTTCGGCCGAAACCATGTTGAAGTCGCCGTTGATGGTGTGCTTCAAGGCAGAAGCAGCCACGGCGAATTCCAGCGCCTCGCCCTGAGTAGATTTGGTGAGCAAGCCATGGATGATACCGCCTGAGAAAGAATCACCTCCACCCACACGGTCGATAATCGGGTCGATGTCGTAGTGCTTGGACACATAGAATTCCTTGCCGTTGTAAATCATGGCCTTCCATCCGTTGTGAGTGGCAGAGTAAGACTCACGCAAGGTAGAAATCACATACTTGAAGCCGAATTCCTTGGCCATAGCCGTAAAGATGCCTTTGTAGCCTTCTGCATCGGTTTTTCCGCCTGTCACGTCGGCATCCGGCTTGAAGCCCAAGCAGAGTTCGGCATCTTCTTCATTGCCGATGCAAACATCTACATACTGCATCAACGGCCGCATGATGGACTGTGCCTTTTCCTTTGTCCACAATTTCTTGCGGAAGTTCAAGTCAACAGAAACCGTTACTCCGTGACGTTTTGCTGCTTCGCAAGCCAGACGGGTCAGTTCGGCAGCCTTATCTGAGATGGCCGGAGTGATGCCTGACCAATGGAACCAGTCGGCTCCTTCCATGATGGCATCGAAGTCGAAGTCGCAGGGATCTGCTTCAGCGATAGCTGAGTGAGCACGGTCATAAATCACTTTGCTGGGACGCATGGAAGCACCTGTTTCCAAGTAGTAGATACCTACACGGTCGCCGCCGCGGGTGATATAGTCTGTTTTTACGCCGTATCTGCGCAAGGCATTTACAGCCGACTGTCCGATTTCGTGTTTCGGTAGCTTGGTTACGAAATATGCCTCATGGCCGTAGTTGGCACAGCTCACTGCCACGTTGGCTTCACCTCCGCCGTAAACTACGTCGAAGCTGTCTGATTGAACAAAGCGAGTATTGCCCGGTGTAGACAATCTCAGCATGATTTCGCCTAAAGTCACAATTTTTCCCATGGCTAGATAATATTTTATACTTATATGGTTAATAATGTAGTTTTTCGTTTGCCTCGCAGAAGGGATAGTTGGCACCTGCCATTTTTGAAAATATCCTCTTTGTGTGCGCACACAAAGGTACGGTTTATTTTTTAAAAACCAAAATAAGTTATATATTTGTATCGAAAAAAGTGGTATTTTACTGCACGACGAGTTTTTTAATATATAATCAAGGTGAAAGCATGGAAAAACAGCAAGATAGAATCCGAATCAAAGATATCGCTCGGATGGCTGGGGTATCGGTAGGAACAGTGGACCGTGTGCTTCATTCGCGGAGCGGAGTGTCTGCTTCCAGCCGTGTCAAGGTGGAAGAAATATTACAGAAGCTGAATTATCAGCCCAACATGTATGCCAGTGCACTGGCTTCAAACAAGAAATACAGGTTTGTTTCTCTGCTCCCCTCCCATCATGAGGGAGATTACTGGACAGATGTGGAACACGGCATGCAACAGGCTGTAACCCGTTTTTCTGACTTCAATGTGTCATTGTCGGCTTTCTATTACGACCAGTATGAAGCGGGTGCTTTTACCGAAGCGGGGATGCGTATTCTTGACGAGCAGCCCGACGGAGTCATCCTCTCGCCTGCCATCGAAACTGAAACCGAGCGTTTTGTCGTCCGTTTGCAGGAGGCAGGTATTCCTTATGTGTTTATTGATTCCAACATTCCTCGCCTTTCTCCGCTGGCCTTTTACGGACAGCATGCCCAGCGAAGCGGTTACTTCGCGGCCCGCATGTTGCGCTTATTGGCGCAGGGACAAACTGAAATTGTCATCTTCCGACAGATTAACGAAGGACATTTAGGGTCTAACCAGCAGTTCCACCGGGAGGAAGGATTCTACGAGTATATGAAAGAGCATTGTCCGGAACTGAAGATGTGGGAACTTAACCTCTATGCCAAGCAGCCGGGTGAAGATGCGTCGCGGCTCGATGAGTTCTTTGCCGCTCATCCCGACGTGAAGTGCGGTATTACTTTCAACTCGAAAGCGTATATCATTGGGGAATATATGCAGCGCCATGGGCGTAAGGATTTCCACCTGATGGGATACGATTTGCTCCGCCGCAATGTGGCTTGCCTGAAGGCGGGAAGCATCGACTTCATCATCGCCCAGCAGCCTACAATGCAGGGGTACAACAGTATTGAAAGCTTGTGCAACTACCTGATATTGCGCAAGAAGGTGAAAGACTGCAACTACATGCCCATTAACTTGATTACGACGGAGAACCTCGACTTTTATTTCGATACACACGTCAACGAATAACCTGATCATACTATAATTATATGAAAACAACTTACTTGCGAATCAATCCGGTCGACAATGTGGCGGTGGCCATTGCTCCCCTTCGTGCGGGAGAGACCATCGAGGCAGACGGGCGGACTATTACGCTGCGCACGGACGTGCCCGCCGGACACAAGGTGACACTGAAAGATTTTCGTGCCGGAGAAAATGTCATTAAATACGGCTACCCCATCGGTCACGTGATGAAGGACGTGCCCGAAGGTACCTGGGTGAGCGAAAAAGATATCAAGACCAATCTGGCGGGGCTGCTGGACTATACCTACACACCGGTGGAAGTACATACGGATATCGCCGTGGAGCATCGTACGTTCAAGGGCTACCGTCGCCGCAACGGGGATGTGGGGATACGCAACGAGATTTGGATTATCCCCACCGTAGGCTGTGTGAACGGTATCGTGAACCAGCTGGCCGAAGGACTCCGTCGCGAGACGGACGGTGGCAAGGGAGTGGATGCCATCGTGGCTTTTCCTCACAATTACGGTTGTTCGCAGTTGGGCGAAGACCATGAGAACACAAAGAAGATTCTGCGCGACATGGTGCTGCATCCCAATGCTGGAGCCGTGTTGGTGGTAGGTCTGGGATGCGAGAACAACCAGCCCGACGTGTTCCGTGAATTCATCGGCCCGTACGACGAAGACCGCATCCGTTTCCTGGTGGCGCAGAAGGTGGACGATGAATACGAGGAAGGCATGCGTATCTTGCGTGAACTGTATGCCAAGTGTTGTCGGGACGAACGTACGGATGTGCCTCTCTCCGAGCTGCGTGTGGGATTGAAATGCGGTGGCTCTGACGGCTTCTCCGGCATTACGGCCAATCCCCTATTGGGTAGATTCTCTGATTACTTGATTGCGCAGGGAGGTACCTCGGTGCTAACGGAAGTGCCCGAAATGTTCGGTGCGGAAACCATCCTGATGAACCGTTGCCGCACGCCGGAACTCTTCCGGCAGACGGTCAGCCTGATTAACGACTTCAAGGAATATTTCCTTTCCCACGGAGAGCCTGTGGGCGAGAATCCTTCGCCGGGCAACAAGGCGGGCGGAATTTCCACGCTCGAAGAGAAAGCCCTGGGTTGCACACAGAAGTGCGGCAAGAGTTACGTGTCGGGCGTAATGGCCTACGGAGACCGCTTGCAGACCAAGGGACTCAACCTGCTTTCGGCTCCGGGCAATGACCTGGTGGCCGCTACGGCTCTCGCTTCTTCAGGTTGCCACATCGTGCTGTTTACTACTGGGCGCGGTACCCCCTTTGGTACCTTCGTGCCTACGATGAAGATTTCCACCAACTCTCATCTGGCGGCACAGAAACCCGGATGGATTGATTTCAATGCGGGTGTTATTGTAGAAAACGAACCGATGGAGACTACCTGCCGTCGTTTCACTGACTATGTGATTCGGGTGGCCAGCGGGGAGTTTGTGAACAACGAGAAGAAGAACTATCGCGAAATCGCCATTTTTAAGAACGGTGTAACACTTTGATAAACAGGTGTTTGTAAAATTCGCTGAAACCCATAAAAAAACGCAAGTACGTTTGTGATAAAACGTCCTTGCGTTTGGTTTGAAACGCCCTTACGTTTTACTTTAAACGCAAAGGCGTTTTCCTTTAAACGCACTTGTGTTTTTCTTAAAGCGCAAGTGCGTTTTTTTACTTCTTTTTGGTGGTGATGAGAATCACACCATTTTTTCCTTTTTCGCCGTATATATCCGTAGCCGATGCGTCTTTCAATACAGTGATTGATTCAATGCATTGCGGGTCGAGTTTGTTCATCGTTTCGGTGGAGGCTTCTGTTTGGTCTATCAGTACCATCGGCAATGCTTCCTCTTTTCCCAGACCGTCCTTACCGTTCTGAAACATTTGGACGATTGCTACCGGAACTTCGCTTTTCTGGGGAGCCGGAGTGACTCCATACCCTACTACTACGACATCATTGTCACCTGCCTGCGGCTTGTTCTTGGAACCCTCCAGTGCGAAAGTGACCGGAAGGTTGAATTTCACGGCAACTGCCTGACCGTCCTGCATGCCCGGTTTCCATTTCGGCATGCTGCCAATCACCCGGATGGCTTCCGCATCCAGCCACGGGTCGACCGGGCGGAGTACGTGTAAATCACTCAGCGAACCGTCCTTCTGCACGATAAACTGTACGATAACTCGTCCCTGCTTACCTGCTTCCTGTGCTTTGGCGGGATACTTAAGATTGCGTGCCATAAACTCCAGACCAGCACGCATGCCGCCCGGAAATTCCGGCATTTGTTCCACCACGTCAAAGATCCGGTTGTCCGATGCGGCAGACATCACAACTTTCTGGGCTGAGCTGTCTTTCTTCAGCTGGAGTTCCTTTTCGGCAGGGTTCGACACATTTTTATCGGCATACGTTTCCAGAACTGCCGATAAATCATTAACTTTGACACTTGAAATCTCGTCCAGCGGTTGGGAGATTTCGGGACGGGCAAAAGCAGCTACGGTAACGGCTGCCAACGGAAGTACATAGAGGTACTTGGCACGTGCCCACGGATTGGATTTTTTTCGAATCATCATAGTGATACGTTTTTTAAGTGAACTGTGATTAAAGCTGTTGGCAATAGAGTAGAGCCTTGCGCCAACGGCTTTTTTTATTAATAACATTTGATATTCTTTCGCTTGGATGCCCTGACGGAGCACTTCTTCGTCGGCCTCGTATTCATGGATGTTCTGCAATTCCTGTTTGAGCAGCCAGATGGCCGGATTGAACCATTGTACCCAGGCGCAGAGCTCGGTCAACAGCAAATCCCATGAATGATGAAGACGGATGTGGGCCCGTTCATGCACCAGAATGTAGTGTCCCCCCTCCTTCAGGTCGGTTTCCGAAATCACGATGTAGCGCATCCAGCTGAAAGGGGCGATGTGGCGCTGATGTACTACCAGACAGATGCCGTGGCCCAGTTTCTCGCACCGGCTGTGGCGGATGAGGAAGAGCATGCGTCCCAACGACCAGAGGTGGCGGACAATGACGAACAGCAGTCCCGCGAAGTAGACCAGTACCAGCATTTCCTGCCAGCGGAGCGTGTGGCTCCCCTCTTCTACTATCGTCGCTCCGTTGTTCCACTGGTACATCAGCAACAAGTCCTCCATCGACATCACTTGCATGTTTACCGGAGAAGCCTCCTTGACCGTAATCTGTATCAGCGGCAGCAGGCACGAGAGCACCATCACTCCCAGCAAGGCTATCCGGTTGAAGCGGTGGAAAGTCTCCTTGCTGAGCAGCAGGCGGTAGAACAGGTAGAACACCGCCAGGCAGACGGTCGATTTGAGTATGTAGACTAAAAAGGTTCCCATAAGCCGAGATGTGTTACTGTGGTTTTTCTTGCTCTCCCTCTTCCACCTGACGGATGAGCTCCTTGAGTTCCTTCAGCGAGATGTCTTCCTCCTTCACCAGCGAGGAGACGGCCCCTAAATAAGAGTTGTTGAAATATTTGCTGATGACTCCGCGCAGCGTGCGTCGGCTGAAATCGTCGCGGCTCACGGTGGCATAATACTGGTAAGTGTTGCCGAAGGCCGTGTGCGACAGGTAACCCTTCTCTTCCAGTCCCCTCACAATGGTGGACAGGGTATTGAAATGCGGCCGTGGTTCATCGTAGAGTTCCACCAGCTGCTTGACGAACATGGGGCCTTTCTCCCAGAAAAATCCCATGATTTCTTCTTCTTTGGCGGTAAGTGTTTTCATATCCGTTTCATTTGGCTACCGCAAAGAACTAAAACTTTTAGTTTATAAACTAATTTTCATAGTTAAATAACTAAAAATAGTAGTTATTCTTTTCCTTTCCCCTTCGGACACCTCCGCTGAGGGCTGGTCCAAAGGGGGAATTTCTGTTTTTCAGGCTTGTGGAGGCAGCGGCTTGTGGTGCTCCGGACCTTTGAACTTGGCTGGTTTCTTGCCACGTTTCTTCTTGGCATGATGGTGGGGAACTTCTTTCTTGTGAGGAGGTTTGGGAGCATGGCGATGAACCACGCACGAGGTAGTGCCCAAGCTGAGCAACAAGCCGAATAGGGCAATCAGTAACTTTGCTTTCATAAGAGTTTGGTTTAGGTTTTTGCGAAGTTACGAAAAAAGAAGGATAGTCTGTGTTGAGCGGTTCAGTTTGTTACTTTTTTCTATAGACAGAATTTTAGAATCTGATATGTCTATGGAATTTCTCTAAAAAAATAAAGGCTAACATCCTTAATTATCAGAATATTAGCCTTTAAACACTGAGGAGCGGCAAGCGGGACTCGAACCCGTGACCCTCAGCTTGGGAAGCTGATGCTCTTCTTCGGCTCCCAAAAGCTTCGCTTTCGGTAGCTACCAACTGAGCTACAGCCTTTTATCCACTCTTTCTGATAATTTATTATTCAGGTTTTACAAGACTGGTTTAACTCTTGGTTTAACTCAGCAAGTAAACATGAAATCCCTTTATGAAGAAAGGCTATTTCAATATTCTTGCTCAATAAAAGCAACATAGAAATGCTGTCTCATTTAAAACAATAAACGTAGAAAATCCAAGGAATCACCAAAGTTATTAGCATGAGTAGCAAACAGTAATTCTTTACTCTTTTTTTCTTGATGTTATAAACAAGGGCTGGTATAAGTATTAATATGCTAACTATTAACAGCCAGTTTTCTATGGAATTAATGCATTCCAGTCTTTCCTTGAAGATGGAATTATATAAACGACTATATCTTTCTTCTTCTGTTATCAAACTATGTATAAATGCTCTGACCGCACAAATGCTCATTGATAAACAAACTGGTATTTTTATATCTTCCAAGAATCTCATATTTCCAATAACTGAAAAATAAATGAACTGACATTATTACCAACCATTACCAATAGTTTAGGAACTATAAACAATAGCAACAAAAGTAGGCTTTGCATCCAGTTCTTTTGGGTGATATGATATATAGCTATGCCTGTTATAAATGCTCCAATAACCCACCATGAAATCTCATATTGCTTTAGTAGATATTCATCATGGTAAGGTAATGGTTTACTTATAAAGATAAACCCCAATATCCATATAATATAGATAGCTTTCCAGTCTGTACAGTATTTTAGTAATTTCATTTATAATGTTATAATCATTGTTCTTGAATATAATTATCATATTCTTCTTCTGAAAGAGCATCCCCATAAGCTTCAAGAAAACCATCTATTGGATAATCATTATTATCATCATCCTTTTCGTATTCTTCTTGTCTATTTTCTGCTTCCTTTTTAAAATTCTTATATAGTTTTAATGCTTCAGAGGTTGGATATGGCTTGTCGAAAACTGTTTTCCCTGCGTTTTGAGAAATTGTGAATACTTCGGGATATGTCTTATAAAGTAATAATGATATAAACTTCATAAAAGGATTCCGTCTGCCCTTATTGTTTAAACTCCAATATTCTATCCATTTGTTATTTGTTGCATTATAATAGAATCCTCTCATAAGATATTCATCTAATTTAAAGAAACAGATTCTATTATTGTATTTTGAATGTCCCAGTCTTTTTTTGAGAAGATTGCAACTGAAATTTGAGATTTCTCTTGAAATGTCTCTTAGGGTAGAACCTTTATGTATTGAATCAAAATGAAACTGTGGTGTCCATATAATTCCAGTGCTTGACATACCTGTTTCACAAAATGCAAGAATTAAAATATTTTCATCGTCAGTTTTTAATATGTTATTTTTAGGAGAAAAATTCACACTTTCTTCATAAAGATTCATATCTTCATATTGGAGTGAATTATTAGCTCTATTAACTTTCGCTATCTTTGAACAGATTGAAAATACACAGGATTTATAAAAATCTACTTGTTTAGAAGGAGAAGGACAGTATTTAGTTTCTAAGGAATCTAAGGTGGTTACTATTTCCTTATCTAAAGATTGAGGAGGGATGAAGCTGAAAATCTTTTTAACTTTTAAAACTGACATTAAAAATCTAAAGTCGAAAGGTCTAACATGCTGTGGACTAAAAAAATAGATATTCATAAATAAGATTGAATTAGATTTACTATAACTTTGGATAAAAACATTAATGCAGCACTAATATATAGAATTTTATATGAATCAGAAAGAACAAATCAATTATATATAGGTTGCTTTATGGTTCATTAATAAATTACTCTTTTTTGCCAATTAATTTCCCTATTATATATATTAATACGGGAAAACCTATAATCCAACCTATGATGACTATAATTCCTTCTAATAATCCATTTGCTCCTGATTCTACAATTTCTTCCATCTTATTTTAATTTTAAATTAGTAATATATTGTTTTATTTCCGATAGTCTATTATCTAATAATGCTTGCACATAATTAGTAAAATTAGAATTATAGTTTTCATTCTCTTGACTTCTCTTTATTAAATCATTAACAAAGGCAAGTCCTTTGATTTGACAAGATAAATCATGCAAACCATAAACAGCAAATTTTCTTTCTAAATTTTTAATAGCCTGATATTCCTCTTCATTTTGGCAATTACTTAAAAGAAATATATTATTAAGATAAAGCTCTGCAAATGTTTCCATTTCCCAGTCTGCACAAGTTCCTATTTTTATTTTTTTATATGTTTGTTGAGGTGTACAACAGTCTAATTCAGCATCTACACTGTCATAGGAACCCCTAAAATGATATTCTCCCTGAGACATGTATGAGAAAGTCCATCCATTTATTTGAAGGTCTTGGTGTTTCCCATCTTTAAAGAGTTTCAGACTGCATTTTCCTGTATTGTAATAATTGGCTTCACCATAAAATATTTCTACAACGTATGGAGTGTTTAACGAAATAGTGGAATTGGTTGGAAAAGCCTTATATCGTGTAAGGCTCCATATTAGTTCAAAATATTTGCTCATAAGGATGTAAATTATGCTCATCTGTTCCCTTTGATAAGCTATTAATAAAAAACATTGGAGAACTTATAATCAAACTACTGTCTGATTATCAATGCTCATAATTATTTGCAAATATATTAATATTATTCTTGTCAAATAAACATAAAAGGAATGAAAGTGTATGAATCCTTGATTTTTAACAGTTTGAAATGGGGCAGGAACATATATACTCTTTATACGGCTATATCTTTGGCTATTTACAAACCGCTATCTTCAGTATGGATTATAAGAGTTGAGATAGTTCTAAAGTCTAAAAACTTATGGATTTGACCTGTTACTATAAGGCTGAAATGCCAAACACAAATAATCAGACTTTAGATATATCTGGAGTTTAAAATTTAGGTAGGACAAACTTTGATTGGGGTATATAAAGCTAACCTTGTTCTTGATTTGTCCTACCTGTAATTTAGAAGCTCAAAGATTCATAAGTCTGCAATATTTCTTCCTGTCTTAATCCTAAGTATCTTTTAGTAATGGCAACAGAACTATGATTGAAAAGTTCCATCAGCTTTACTAATGCCAGCTCTGAATTTTCACTGTTCATATTATAAACCTGTCTACCAAAAGTTTTTCTAAGTGAATGGCAGGAAAAGTTCTTAATCTTTAGCTTGTATTTCTTCTTCACCTCTTTAAGAATGATATTTATTCTCTGGACTGAAAAGACTGTACCTTTCTGACTTACTAAGATGGGTGCATTGATTCCAACTGGCTTTATATGTTCGTAACATTCTCTGATATGTTCCTGTAGCTGGGGATTCAGTCTGATAGTTCTTTGCTTTCCTGTCTTTTTCTCAATTACAGTAAATTCGTCTGTATCTAATATCTGCTTCCATCTTAAAGATAGAATATCTGAAATTCTCAATCCTGTAAAACAGCCAATAGCTATAAGAAGTGAGATTTTATAATTATCATCTTTAGCCAGTTTTCTTGTAAGGTTCATTGCATCTGACCAGACAAGATAGTCTGCTGTTGTGCTTGAATATTTAAGTGACATAATGTTCTGTTTTATAAGTAAATGAATAAAAGTGAATATTAATTTTAAGTTGGATTTACTAACTCCTTGATTTATAAGGAAACATTCACTAATAGTAGAAGTGAATATTATAAAGTAAGGACACCCAACTAAAATATTGAGTGCCCTTGTTTATGCTACAGCATTCCTTCATCTGCAAAACTGTAGTATTCTGTATCTGAAAGGATGATATGGTCTAAGATTTTTATCCTCATAAAATTTGATGCTTCCCTTACCTGTTTAGTAAGCCTTATATCCTCTGGGCTTGGCTTTAAGTTTCCACTTGGATGATTATGTGCCAGAATCAGAGCTACAGAATTAGTAAGTAGTGCAGCTTGAAAAATAAGTCTTATATCTGCAATCGTTTCTGTTAGTCCTCCCTCTGAAATTAGAGTATATCCTAAAATCTGGTTGGCTTGATTTAGGAACAGGACTTTGAAATATTCCTTGTAGCATATAGTTCCTTTCTTATATGTGGAAAGCATATATCTATAAGCATCCTCTGAACAGGTTACTTTTTGCTGATTCTTGAATTTGGGTTTGTAGGAAAGCTTCACTTCTCCTATCTTATAATCTATATTCATAATGTCAATTTTAAAAAGGTTTGTTTCCATATTTATAATCCAGTATAGAATTACAGATTCTATCATAAAAGGAGAATCCGTAACCTGTATAGAAATAGCTATGATAGGCTGCTTGATATTCATGCTGCAATTCTTGATTATTTCTAAACATATCATCCAATTTATCTAAAGAATGTTTCAATGCCTGTACTACCTTTATATATCTGAGGTTGTTATCCACTTCGCCCAAACGGTTTTCTAAATCTCTGATATGGTCTATAAGTTTATCTATCTGTTTATCCATGATTGTAAGTATTGGTAGAAATAAAAAAGGACAACTAACTTAATAGCTGTCCTTTTCTCTCTCAATCAATAAAGCTCATTTAATCAATGAACCATTTATATCTCTCATCACCATGTAAAGCTGAATTGATTCCTAAAGCCATTTCTGTAGCATTAAGAGAACGGTCTAAGAATGAATCAATATAGCTTGACTTGTTAGCTCCAGTCAACAGGTTGTAGAATTTCCACATATTAAGTTCACTTCCAAAGCTGCCAAAGTTTTCATCATTGATATATGCTTTAGCTACACTGTTTATCTGTGTATCAGTAAGCAACATTCTGGGTAGTGCTTTCTGGTAGCCTGTTGGTAAGCATTGGTAAAGTCTTGCCTTACCTATTATCTGGCAGAACTGGTGTTCACTCATGGAAGTGTTACCTAACTGCTGCATCAGATAAATATGTCTGGCTGGATTGTAGTTACTGAAAAGTTCCAGTGCTGCACGATATAACTCTGTAGTATTGCTTACTCTCAAATCATCCTTGTAACCATCCGTGAAGATGCACATGTTACAGCAGACTTGATTCTTGAATCCGATAGCCAAACGGAAAAGTTCGGGAACTTTCTTTGAATATAGATTCATCTGGTTGTAAGCCCTCACACCTACGATGGAAAGATTCAGCTTGTTTCCTCCCACAGTTTCATAAATGGTTGGAACATCAATGCTGAAAGCTGCCCTTTCATAATAGATAGTCTTGTCAGATTCCAATAGTTGGTTGGCTGGTTTGTGGATTGCTTCTGGGATTCTGCCTTTAATAATGTGGCTTGCTCTGATTGTGGCTTGTTCCACCTTTTCACCACTAAAGAAAGATTGTGCTGCATCCTGTATGGTTTCTACAAACTGCGCATGATTGATAGTAAGTTCATTGTCTTTAGAGAACACTGGAGTAATGCAATCATTTTTCAAATGATTCAATGTCACTTCCTGTGTGTTGGCTTCGATAAAATGATTAGCAGGCTTTACTGGCTCGTCCATGATAACGGTAGCTTCTTCTGCATATTCACCCAGATTTATTCCCTCACGATTGTTTGCCATAGCTGGCATGATAACCAAATTTCTCATAATGATAAATTGTTTAAATGATTATTGATTGAATTAACTCCAGAGCAATGAATCGCCATGAAGCAATGAATTGCTTCGATTCCCTCTTGGTACGATTACAAATACTCTTGGTACGTTTATAGGTGTGATACGATTAGGCTATTTATTTTATCCATGTATTTGTGTATCATCCTATAAAGTCTATCAATGGTGTGAGGTGAATAGTAAAATTTATAATGAATCTGGGGGTGGGTAGGTGTCTACCAATTTTCATTTTTCCTTTGCTTGGTGTGAGGGGGTATAAAATTGTGGTATGCTCCCTTTTGTAATTTAAATATCAAATTTCACCTAAAGCTAATTTTATAGATTTGATAGTCCGTAAATGTTTCAGTTCTTTTATTCCCAGTTGACGGTAAGCTCTTCCTAAAATAGGGTATCTGTGTTCTATTTCAATTATCCCAAGATTGAATGTCATTGGTTTTTCTTTGATTTCACAATACCGTTTATGTAGCTCCCTGAATGTTGGCTCTGAAATTAAATCCTTGACAAACTTTTCTGGCGCAACGTACCATTTACCTTTGGTGACGGTTATTCCTGATTGTATGTAGGTATTTCTTAATGACTGGTCGGATTGATAAACTACAGTAGCAATATAGTAACTGTAAAGCTGCAACTTGGCTACCATATCATTGACGATAAATTTATTCTCTTGATAAGATAGGTAAGATTCAACCCCAACTTTCTTAATCTCATTAACCTGTTGCTTGATTGCAGGTTCTGATAGCTTGGCACTATTAAGCATATCAGCCCTTTCTTGTGCAGCTTTAACTTCCTCGTCCACTATCTGCTCCATTTCTTCAAATGTAGTGTAATGGTCAGTAGCTTTAGTATTGAAGATATGGACTACCTTATTTCTAAATGGATTGGACTTGGTTCTGATTCTCCCTACGATTTGTGGTATATCCATATCAATGCTTACCAATGTATGTCTGTTTTGTACATTGCTTACAACAAAACAAAGTCCTGTTTCAGAGTGGAAGTCCACTCCCTCAAATGATTTTGAAGTAATAAAATTGAATCTTTTGGGAGCATCGGTAGAGCTTGATATAGTATAACTCCCTAAAGTACTTCTGTTCTTAGGATTGTCGGCACAGATTATTCTACAATCATCTTCTGTTAGCTGTGTTTGTTTTAATATGGCTTTGATTTCTGTAACACTATTAATAAAGAAGTATGCTTCCCTACTCTCAATGCCGTTTACATTCAGATAACCTTTAGTCTGATAGGTTTTGATAAACTTGGCTGCTACCATATAAGGTTTGTCCGTATGATAGGGATAAACGGTAATTTCATCCGATTCACTCCAATTGGCAATGTATTCTGGAATACCGTTGAAAATGGAGGGTTTCAAATCCTTTGGAATAGGAGTAGCAGATAGAAAACAGTAAGATTTAAACTCTTTGAAATGAGCCAGCACACCGTTGATGGCTTTATCTCTGAATGAATATTGCTTTAGAAAGTTATGGTACTCGTCAACCATTAGTTTGAAATCTACAGGATTGATAAATTCCATCAGCTTGTCTATCTTGTCGTAGGTACAGATAATCTTCTTTATTCCAGCAGAAGACAAATAGTCCTTTAGTTTCTTCTTTAGCTCTAAGGTGAAATTCCCATATAAACCAAACAATTACTAATTACTGGACTTAATCCTGCTTTACGTTCATGTTTCTTCCAGAACTTCACATTACCATCTGCATCTTTAGTTGGATAGCATTTGTTCTCAATAAGTTCAGTGGTTGGAACTGCGATAATATAATTCTCGCTATTAGTAAGTGCTATGGTAGTAGCACCGCAACCCGTCTTGACTTTATTAAAGATGCAGTTTGCAGGAAAGTCCTCCATGATAAGGAATCCATCTTTCTCTTGAATATCTAACTTGGTCATCATATATTGTTGGATTTTAAAAATCTGTTAGCTGTACCCCCAATTATAGAACTTTAAATATGCCTAAAGCCAATAAAAGAGGTGAATTGAGATAGTTCTATAAGGCTGAAATGCCAAACTAAAAAATTGGAGTAGAGAAGCCCACCTGTCACATGGACTTCCAATTAGTTAAGCAGCCTGTTTTTCCTGCATTTCACTGATGAATAGTACAAGTTCTGCAACTAGACAGTTTTCCTTTTCATGGCATTCACTTATTTTGTAAGCTGTAACCAGTGCTGCTGGGATTTTAGCCAATGCATACAGCACAGTTTCCAAATCAAACTTATGTATGACCGTATTAATGGAATTGATGGCATATCTCTTACCCTTTTCCTGCTTGCCAAAAACCATTTCAACTGATTCAATTAGTTGTTCTGCTTCTTCTTCCGTTCTCTTTAATTCAGGAATATCCTTTACATTTAAGCCCATCGCCAACTGCATTGTTTGTACCTGTTTCAGTTTTACATCAAAAAACGACATGGCAGTATTCATAGGAATACTATGTTTCTTGGCAAAATTGTAAATTGAATTATAGGTCGGATTTTTAGATGCAATGGATGCAAAACCTAAAGATTCAACATTGTTGGGTTTACGGCTATAAAGTGTTGTGTTACCTATAACCTGTCCGTATTCTTGTAGAGAGTTAAATTTATGAATCTCAACATTCTGTAAGATTTCATCTACTTCAAATCTCCAATAAGTATCAGCGGTATCGCATGGAACATAAACATTTGGTGTGTCTTTAGGAATGATATTTCCATTTGCATCTTTCAACTCTATTCCCTCATTCCAGAATATATCGGCATTTCCTAAATGGAAAATTACGTCCAGCATTTTCTCTTTATCAATAAGAGAAATCAGGTCTGCTTTATCTTTAGGTCTTTCCATGTTATAGGTGGAATATCCCAAAATTATGTTTTCTACTGTGCCATTGATATTGGCTTTTACTGTTTTATAAGTTGCTTCTTGTTTCATGTCCTTATTATTTTTGTTATTTACTACTACGTTTACATTCTCAACTAATTTGTTATTAATATTTTCCATCATTTTTGTCTTTATTGGGTTTAAATTTATCATCCAATCATCAAGCCTATGCGCACTTGGCTTTTTGATTGTATTGCAAAGGTAGGAGCAATATATTGAAGCAGGAAGAAAAATAGAGGAAGAGGATTTAGGGAGACTAACGCTTTAGTCTTCCCTAAATATTAATATGTTAGAAATCAAGAGGATAATCAATATAGTTAGAAATGCTTGTTGGAGTAGTATCTGTGCATTTCTTTATATTATCAGCTATGCGTTTTCCTATATCGTCAGGGTCTTTAATATATTCTTTTCCATTAATAAAAACCGTTCCATATAATTTTATTTTAAACTTGTTCTTTGTAGTTATAGGTGTAGGATTGTATTCCGTTAAATATGATTCTTCCGTAACAAAATTCCCCAAATACAGAAGTTTCCCAATAAATGTCATTTTGCTGGGCTTCCGTACTTTTACATGGTTATCTAAGAAGTACCTGAACATCTTAACAAATAATGTTATTTTTTTTATTTCATGCTTACCTTTTTCATCTATGATTGTTTGATAGAACTTGATATTCATTAAATTATTATTGGGCTGTTGAATTAGTATCTCACAAAAATCTTTGAACGCTTTTATAAATACAGGATTTTTTAGGCTAATTCTTTTATCAGGTGAGGTTGCAGTTATATTAATATCATTGCTATTTTCAATTAACGAAATGCACTCTTTACAGAAATCGTTTATTGAAAGTTTTTCTGTATTTGTATCTTCATAAAAACAACTTTCTGTAAAATCTGTAATAAATAAAAACAACAGCCATAGCTTATCTGAATCCAGTTGGTAAATATTTATAGTTGATTTGATTTTTTCATTTTGGCTATATTCTTGATAGGCTTTTTGAAATGTATCATTTAGAGTTTCGTATCTTGCTTTAAAAATGCTTTTGGCATGAGTTGAAGCATTAAGTCTGGAGTATTCATCATTAAATTCTGGCAAGTGACAATATTCCTTAGCTACGAAAGTAATATATTCAAGATTTTCTTCTGATAGTTCCATCGTAAATAATTATTGGTTTATATGCAAAAGTAAAAAAGAAAATCCCACTCACAATAACTGCAAGTGGGATAATCATTTTATAGTAAATTCTTCATTGCATCATCTACTTGTTCGTTATCAAAGCTATCAAGGTAAATTTGAGTAGTCGCTAAATCTGAATGCCCCAATGCTTCACTTATCAATGCTATGTTTACCCCAGATTTTTTAAGAACACTTGCAAATGAGTGGCGGGCAACATAGGTTGTAACGTTAGCTTCAACCCCAAGTTGTGCTGCAAGCTGTTTTAGATTCTTATTGACTTTACCAAGTATCTTGTGTATTCTGTTCTGTTTCTGTAAGGCGGTTTTGTGAACCTTACTATCTAAAATTGGGAATAAATAGCCTTTGCCAGTTTTTGAATATTTCTCTATTATCTGCATGGCTTCCTGTGGTATTCCTATCTTTATTTGTTTTCCTGTTTTCTGACGGATATAGTGTAGTCTACCACTTTGAATGTTCTCATTTGTTAAATTAGCTATGTCTGTGAAATTGATTCCACCACATAAATAACTAAACACGAATATGTCTTTGCTCAATTCCATATACTGCTGCTTTCCAATTGGCTGCACCTCTGTTATAAATTTTAGTATGTCGGTTTTGGCAATAGCTCTTTTTTGAGTTGTGGTATTAAACTTGTTGATTTTATATTCATTAAAAGGATAATCAGAAGCTCGGGCACATTTGGCATTGATAGCTTTATTGTATGCACTCCGTAAGGTACGAAACAATAGACTGATAGTTGTTTCTTTATTTCCTTTGGAGCGTAACCACTTTTCATATTTAGTTAGCCACATTGTGTCTATATCACTAAATGGAATATCCAGTTTTCCTTTAGTAAAAGTTTTGATAGAATTCAAAGACCCTTTATATATGAGACGGTTTCCACATTTATTCTCACAAGCATATTGTTCAATTAAATTGCAATAAAACTCCTCTACTGTTTTCAATTTGAACGTGGCACAATCTTTATTCAGCAAGGTTGAAACGGTATAATCTTTCTGTTCGCAAGTTAGCTGTAACATGCGTTGCTGAAATTCCATCTGCTTATTGAGAATAATTCTCTGAATGTATTCCTTATTCGGACAACATGCTTTAAGTGTGTTTTTCTTAAAGTCCCAATATTTAGGATTTATTGATATTCCTAAACTTTGGTATTTCTTTTTACCGTTTTTACAAATGCGAAGCATTAAAGGGTGTTCGCCATTAGATAAAATCTTAGATGTGTAACATACGACATTTACAGTTGCATTCATCGTTTATTCTGGTTTAACTCTCAGTTTAACTCACATGGCTAAATCATAGGTAAAACCAACCTGTTACAAAATAAAAAAATCAGAAGCTCACATTATATAAGCCTCTGATTATCAATAAGAGCGGCAAGCGGGACTCGAACCCGTGACCCTCAGCTTGGGAAGCTGATGCTCTACCAACTGAGCTACTGCCGCGATTTGGTGATGCAAAGATAGAATTATTTTTTTAGAATCCTCTTTTTTCTTCGTTTTTTTTCGTCCGGGAAACGGAAAAAGTAGCTTGTCGACCTATTCCCAGAGCTTGTACAGGCTGGTTTCTCCCCAATAATTGTGGACGGAAGTGGCGATGCAGTTCTTGTAGCGGAAAAAGTATGATCCAGGCATCTCCCCTCCCTTGGCATGGCAAACCGGCGTCTGGAACGAAGCGGCTTCTTCCGTCGGCACGATGTCGAAGTAGCGATACTCATATCCTTTCAGGCTGAGTTCCCTATAGGAAGTCTGGCGGTATCCGCTGCATGGACGGTTGTCTTTCACGCAGACGGAATAAGGCAGGATGCCAGCCATCTCATAAGCTGTTCCGCCGGGGCGTGCAGTCAAGGTCTGTCCCAACAAGGCCATTCCTCCTCCTTCGGCCAACAGTTTTCCTCCATTTTCCACGTACGCGTGCAACTGTTCCATCAGGCGTTTCCGGCGGTGCAATTGGCGTGCAAACAGTTCCGGATAACCGCCGGGCAGGTAGACGATGTCCGCCTGAGGCAGTTCGCTGCCGAACACCGGACTGAAACGGATGATTTCTCCTTGCATCCGGTCGATGCTTCTCCGGTATAGGAAAGGAAAAGCCGGGTCGGAAGCCAAGGCAATCCGCAGCTTTCGGGCACCTATCCATGCCTCTGTTTCGGTTTCTGAAATGTAAGGGAGTGAGTACGCACAAGGGAAGATACGGGTACAAAGATTCAATAGCTTGGACAAATCGATATGCTGTTCCAGTTGTTCAGCCACTTTGTTGAAGAGCTGATCAAGGCTCTTCCGCAGCGGCAAGGTAAGTGCCTGATGCCGGGGAGGAAGGCCCGCATCTTCCAATAAAGGAAGATACCCCAGACATTCCACCCCTGCCTCGGCACAGGTTTCGCGCAGGAAACCGTATTGGGCAGCCGAAGTGACCTGGTTGAAGATTACTCCGGCTATTTTTAAATCTGTATAGAAATGCTTGAAGCCTTGCAGCATGGCTGCCGTGGAGTAGCCCGCATTGCGCGCGCTGACCACCAGCACCACCGGTATTCTCATCAGACGGGCCAGTTCGGCCCCGCTTCCCTGCGCCTTCCGGAAACCGTCGAACAATCCCCCCTTTCCTTCTACGAGACACACATCGGCTTTTTCGCCGTAACTGTTGTAGAGGGTTTGCAGATGAGTGTGCGAGGCCATCCACGCATCCAGATTGGCTGGTTCGTGGTCCGTAGCCAGCGCATGGTAGCGCAGCTCGGCCAGCTCCGGTCCGCACTTGAACGACTGCACATGCAGGCCGCGGTTGCGCAATGCCCGCATCAGTCCCAAGGCCATGAGGGTCTGTCCGCTTCCGGGCATCAGGGCTCCGACAAGAAACTGTGGCTTCATTGGCTTACGACAATCCTTCTATTTCTCCGTTCACAATGTCGATATGCAAGGCCTGCGGTTCTTTCGGCAATCCCGGCATACGCATCATTTCTCCGGCTACTACTACCAGCATTTCGGCTCCGGCGTTGATTACGATGTCACGCACGGCGAAGTTGAATCCGGAAGCCACCCCGTAGAGTTTCGGGTCGGTAGAGAAAGAATACTGTGTCTTGGCAATACAGACCGGGAAATGCGTATATCCCAGATCTTTGATCATCTGTATCTTCTTGCGAGCAGCCGGACCGAACAACACTTGTTTGGCTCCATACAATCCGCAGGCAATCTTGGTCACCTTTTCTTCTACTGAGTCGTTCTCGTCGTAAGTGAAAGTCAGCGGTTGTGACGGGTTGTGCTCGATGGTGTCTACCACCAGGTTAGCCAAGTCGACGGCACCTGCTCCCCCTTCCATGAAGGCGTTGTTGATGGCAAAGCCTACGCCGATTTCCTCACAGTGACGGCGCACGAAGTCGAGTTCTTCGTCAGTATCGTTGGCGTAACGGTTGAAGGCCACTACTACGGTCTGACCGAACGACTGGAGGTTGTCGATGTGCTTGTCGAGGTTCTTCACTCCTTCCTTCAAGCCTTCCATGTTCGGTTCCTTGATTTTGTCCACATCCACACCACCGTGCATCTTCAGTCCCTGCGCCGTAGCTACGATGACCGTCAGTTTCGGCTGGAGACCCGCCTTGCGGCATTTGATGTTGTAGAATTTCTCCGCACCCAAATCGGCACCGAATCCGGCCTCTGTCACTACATAGTCGCCAAAGGTCATGGCCAGCTTGGTAGCCAGTACGGAGTTGCATCCGTGGGCGATGTTGGCAAACGGACCGCCGTGCACGAAGGCCGGTGTGTGTTCTGTAGTCTGTACCAAGTTGGGCGACAACGCATCTTTCAGCAGCACTGTGATGGCACCCGCCACGCCCAAGTCTTTCACCGTGAAAGGCTTGTTGTCGATGGTGAATCCCAGCAGGATGTTCTCGATGCGGCGGCGTAAGTCGTCTTCGTCTCTTGCCAGACAGAGGATGGCCATGATTTCAGAGGCCGGCGTGATGTCGAAGCTTGATTCGCGGGTGATGCCGTTGGTCTTGCCTCCCAGTCCTGTCACGATGTAGCGCAGGCCGCGGTCGTTCACGTCGAGCACACGGTTCCAGAGCACTTCCTTCATGGCGAAGCCGTTGTCCTTGTTCTGGTACATATAGTTGTCGAGCAGGGCCGTAATCATGTTGTGGGCCGAAGTGATGGCGTGGAAGTCACCCGTAAAGTGCAGGTTGATTTTGTCCATCGGGAGCACCTGTGCATAACCACCTCCGGCAGCTCCACCCTTCATTCCGAAGCAAGGACCGAGCGACGGTTCGCGCAAGGCACAGAAGGCTTTCTTGCCGATTTTGTTCAGTCCGAGTGCCAGACCGATAGAAACGGTTGTTTTTCCGATACCGGCCTTTGTCGGCGTGATGGCCGTCACCAGAATCAGGTTGCTCTTCTTCACCTTTTCTTCATCAATCAGTGTTTCAGGAACTTTGGCAATGTAACGTCCGTAGTTGGAGATTTCCTCTACCGGAATGCCATACTCGCGTGCAATTTGTTTAATCTTTGTCAGCTCAATGCTGCGTGCTATTTCGATATCCGATTTCATTAGGGCAGTTTTTAAGTTTTGTGCCGCAAAGATACAAAAAGCCCCGTGCCGAGGCAAATGGAAACTACAGTTTTCTCGCGGGAGGATGCCGAGGTGTGTCGTATTTCCTATAAAAAATACGGAGAAATTCTGTAACTTTGTCCAACAAAGCATATAAACCCTATAATCTGTAAGCAATATGAATAACTTCGATTTTTATAGCCCGACCGAATTCGTGTTCGGAAAAGGCACAGAGAGCCGGACGGCAGAGCTGGTGAAGAAATACCGTGGCACGAAAGTGCTGATTGTGTACGGCGGAGGTTCCGTGGTGCGTAGCGGACTGCTCGACAAGATTAAGAAGGAACTCGATGAGGCGGGCATCCCTCACGTGGAACTGGGAGGTGTACAGCCCAACCCTACCGACCCGAAGGTGTACGAAGGCGTCGAACTGGGACGCCGTGAGCAGATTGATTTCCTGCTGCCCGTGGGCGGAGGTTCCGTCATCGACACGGCCAAGGCCATCGCCATGGGTATTCCCTACGAAGGTGATTTCTGGGATTTCTATATCAACAAGGCCGTACCGCAGAAAGCGGTTCCCCTAGGCGTGGTGCTCACTATCCCGGCGGCCGGAAGCGAAGGTTCCGGAAACACGGTTATCACGAAACTTGACGGACTGAAGAAGCTGAGTGTCCGTACGCACGGCTTGCTCCGTCCTACCTTTGCCGTGATGAATCCGGAACTGACTTATACCCTGCCCGCCTGGCAGACGGCTTGCGGGGTGACCGACATGATGGCGCACATCATGGAGCGTTATTTCACCAACACCGAAGACCAGGAGGTGCCCGACCGCATGTGTGAGGGTACGCTCAAGGCCATCATCACGGAAGCCCTCCGGGTGATGAAGGAGCCGACGAACTATGGGGCCCGTGCCAACCTGATGTGGGCTGGTACCATTGCTCACAACGGAACGTGTGGTGTAGGAGCTGTGGAAGACTGGGCTTCGCATTTCATGGAACATGAGGTGAGTGCTATCTATAATGTAACGCACGGAGCCGGATTGGCGGTGATTTTCCCGGCTTGGCTCACCTATATGGCCAGCCATCACGTGGGCAAGGTGGCCCAGTATGCCAACCGCGTATGGGACGTGCCCGAATCGGACGACAAGAAAGCGATGGCCCTGGAGGGAGTGGCTCGCTTGAAAGCCTTCTTCCATGCCATTGGTATGCCTGTCACCTTCAAGGAACTGGGCATCGAGCATCCGGACATCGACCTGCTGGTGAAGAAACTGCACGAGAACAAGGGACAATACGTGGGCTGCTACGTGCCGCTGGATGCACAGGCCACCCGCGAAATCTACGAACTGGCCAACCAATAAAAGCGGAGGATTTATGGAATACAACAATCAGGACGTGCGCAGGCAGGACCGCCTGCTCGACGAGACCCGCGCCTTTGAAATCCTGCGCGACGGTGAATACGGCATTCTCTCCATGCAGAGCGAAGACGGAAACGGGGCCTATGGCATTCCGATTAATTATGTGTGGGACCGCGGAAACTCCATCTACATCCATTGTGCGCCGGTGGGCCGCAAGCTGCGTTGCATCGATGCCTGCCCCAATGTATCGTTCTGCGTGACGGGACGGAGCCGCGTCATCCCCGACAAGTTCACTACGGGCTACGAAAGCGTAGTGCTGCAATGCACGGCCCACCACAGCCTGCACGAAGCGGAACGGATGTCGGCCCTCTCCCTTCTGCTCTCCAAATACTGTCCTGACCACAAGGTACAGGGCATCGAGTATGCCAACAAATCGTTCCCTCGTACGGAAATCATCCGGCTGGACATCCAGAAGGTGAGCGGAAAGACCAAAAAGATGGGGCTCTGACAGGAAGATTATCAAGGATTTTTGAGGTTTTTCGGAAGACATCCGACGACCTGGGAAAAACGCCTTTACGTTTGGACTTAAACGTAAGGGCGTTTTGTCTGAAACGCAAAGACGTTTTACTTCAAACGCACTTGCGTTTGAAGTAAAACGTAAGTACGTTTTTTTTTGGGGGGAGAGATTTCCTAATTTCTTACTTGATAAAGTTTGATGATTTGAAATGTTTTTGTAAATTTGTGTATCATCACAAAACAAAAGTGGGCTTTCATTCTTTTAGATTAAAAGTGAAAGTAGTCCCTCCACTTTTGAAAAAACAGATTGGTTCAAGGGGACAGACCTAAACTAAACCGATGATATTATGAAAAAGTTCTTATTGATGACAATCGTGTTGGCAATGTATGCGTTGGCAGGTTTTTCTCAGATAAAATGGGATGGACGTGTAGGTGTGAACTTCAGTAACCTGACCAAGGTAGAAGGTACAAAAGCATTGCCCGGTTTTACGCTGGGGCTTGGTATGGATTATGGATTCAATGAAAATTGGTCTTTCCAGTCGGGCTTGATGTTTACTTCCAAGGGATATAAAGTGAAAGATATGTATAAGGTAAGACCGGTCTATCTTGATATTCCCCTTTTAGGTGCGTATAAAATCAGCGTTAGTGAAAGTACCAAGTTTGTAATCAATGCCGGTCCGTATTTGTCTTTCGGGCTGGGTGGAAAAGCCAAATATGATAAAGGAGGCGATCATAAAGTTTTTGGTGACGACGGCTGGAAACGTTTTGACTTGGGTATCCAATACGGCATTGGCTTTGAGTTGAGCGATCGTTATCTGATTAACCTGACGGGGCAGCATGGGTTTATTACTCCGTGGGATGTGGAAAAAGGCGACAAACCTAAAAATATGAATTTCACCATTAGCTTGGGTTATCGTTTTTGATTTACGAGCCAAATCTGTTATTGTGTAAATAAAACTGCAAGGCCGGCTGGAATTTTTCTATGCCGGCCTTTTTATATCTGTCTTATAACCAGTCAGTCGGGGAAAATATGAAAAAATAGAGTGAAATAAACTATAGAAATGTTTGGCTGTTTCAAACAAAAAGTATACCTTTGCACTCGCAAATGAAAATAGTGATGCACTCTTAGCTCAGTTGGTAGAGCAACTGACTCTTAATCAGTGGGTCCAGGGTTCGAATCCCTGAGGGTGTACAAATCAGAAATGTAAATTAAAGAAAAGCTCTGAAAATCAATGATTTTTGGAGCTTTTTCTTTTATGAATTCCTACAAAATATAAAAACAGTTTTTTTTTAGGCACGGAATACACGGATTTCACGGAAAAAATAAAGAAAATCCGCGTTTTCCGTGTATTCCATGCCTAAAAAAATATCAAGCATCTTTCGGCATTCCTTCTTTGTTTTTTTAGCGATTCGCTGAAAATTTACCTTTTCATAATCTTTTTGAAATCCTCGGCAATCTGCTGCCCCATATTGACTATTGCGCTATCGACTTTATGTACCTCTGCCGGTGTGACCGCATCTTTGTAGCGCGCTTTGCCGAGCTTGAATTTCATATCGTCCAGAGTTCCGGATATATTCAGGCCCAATTTGAACGGAATGGGGGATTTCAGGATGGAGATGTGATAGTCGAACTTCATATCCAGTCCTTGTGTGCCGCCTACCGCCGCTCTGTAACGGTCCATTGATATTTCGAACGGATAGACGGTCACATTTCCGTCTTTGATGCCGATGTTGACGGAAATGCTGTCTATCATGTTTCTCTTCTTGTTTTTAAAGAAGAATTTTTTGGAGATTTCGGCGAAAGTCTCACCGTCCATCAGCACAAGGCTGTCTCCCTTGACGTGAATGGCCGACCGCATGGTGGGGATTTTGATGTTCAGGGCGGAGTCCAGGGAAGCGGCGGCAGCCACATTGAAATCGACCGTTCCCTCGAATGAGCGCAACATGGGGACAATCGTGTCCAGGGAAGGAGCGAAGTCTACCAGCTTCCCGATGTTGATGTTGTGCAGCCGGAAGTCGAAACCGGCAAATCCCTCTTCCGGAGATTTTGCCTGATAGACGAGGGTGGTGTTCATCTCCGAACCCATGCCTTTCATGCTGAGCTGCTTTAGGTAGACGGACTGGTTGCGGATGTCCACAGCTCCGCGGACATCGTTGAACGTGACTTTCTCGTAATAGACTTTCCTGAAATCGGTCTGCAGTTCAAAATCCAGGTTCTTGGGGATGACGAACAGTTTTACTTCGGTGGAGACCGTATCGCTTTCCGCAGCCAGCGTATCCGACGGAAGCGATATTGACCGTATCAACTGGTTGCAGTCCAACTGTTCGGACGATACGTCCAGTTTGGCGCGCAGAAGCTTGTGATGCCGCATGGCGCCGTACAGGTCGTGAATCGAACCGGTGGCGGTGATATCGGATTTGCCGATGCGCATGGTGGCATTGCGCAGGGTGATGACGCGGTCGTTTACCGTGACGGAAGTTTTCTGCACCTGTATGGGAAGTGCACATTCTGGAGTGCGGAATGCCATGCGGTGGAAACCGATGATGCCTTTGGGTGTCCACAGCGAATCGCGTACTTTTTCGGCTGTTATTCCGATGCCTGCTTTGTCCATTCCCAGGCGGGCGTCGCCCATGCGGCAGAACAGTGTGTCCGCTTCCAGTGTAAGCCCTATCTGCGGATTGGCAGGGTTGTGCTCTCCGGGTTGCAGCTTGAGGCGGGCGGATGATTTTCCGCAAAAGAGGTCGAGCGAATCCGCCAGGGATACTCTCAACTTGTTCATCTCTATCTTGCATTCCGTCTTAGCAGGGCGCAGCGTGTCTTGGGAGGGATAGGTGCTGATTGCCGCCGTAAAGCTTTCCGTGGTTGAGTTCAGGGCAGGTGAGCGGAGCGTCATATCCTTGATTTCAACACGCCCTCCGAGCCATTCGTTGCCGGCAAAGTCCAGTGTAGCGTTGCTTGTGAACTCGAAATTCTTTTGGGTATGGCGCAGCACGAGTTTGTCCGTTCTGATTTTGCCTTGCATCTTTACCCGTCCCCAATCCTGTTTCTTGAGGGTGGACAGGCGGCAACGCAGTTTCAGGTCGGCATTCATCTTTCCATCCATGCCGATGCCTTCCTGAAGAGGGAAAATCTGCGCCAGCGTATTCAGGTCGACGGTGGAGCGGGTATGAAAGGTGATGTCCGGGTCGGTGAGCAGGTTGTCCACTTTCATATCGGCCAATATGTCGGTGTCGGCGCCTTTGAACTGGAAGATTTTCAGGTTCAGGCAGGAGGGGGTATTCCGCATGAGGTCTATCCGGGCGGAAAAGTCGGCGTTTACCTTGTCTATGCCGTAAGGTAGTCCGGCGTATCTGGCGAAAGCGTCTTTTATCCTGATGTCCAGCGTGGCAAGGGGCATCTTCTGCTTGCCGTACATGCCTTTCAGCGTGCCGATGAAACTTACTTCTCCTCCTGCCGATACTTCCGCCTTTTTCAGGATGCTCTCCGGAATCATGTGCAGTACGGTTTCCAGTGAGGGGGTGTGCAGTCCGTATTGCAAATCGACGTCGAGCGCTTGGGCTGCGGTGTCGCGGCGCACGGTTCCTTTTACTCCCAATTTCGCACCGTTGATGTCAATCATGGCATCGTGCAGGAGCAGGGAGTGCCGGGCGGTATTCAGTTCAAGGTCGGTGCGCAGGTGGGTGGCGATGCGGTTTGCCAACAACTGTCCGTCTTGCCAAAAGAGAAGGTTCTTGTTGCGGAAATCTACCGCCAGCATGGAATGGCCTTTCTTCATATTGGCTTTCAGGGTAAGGTCTGTGTCCCATAGGTTGGCGAAAATGCGTGTGTCGCGGTCGTCCATGGTTACCGTGGCGTGCTGGATGGAAATTTGTCGGATGTCGAGCTCGTTGATGTTCATGGCGTCTCCGGCAGGTGAAGAGGCGGACTGTACCGTATCCGGAACGGTGATGTCCCAGTTGGCAATGCCGTCTTTGTTTTTATAGGCGTAGATATCGGCATGTTCCAGTGCCAGGCGGTGGATGCTGATTTTCTGTTGCCGCAGGTAGTCTATGGGGTTGACCACCGCTACGGCCTTTTTGAATGATACCAGGGTGTCGGTCCGTTGCCACAGCGTGTCGCGGATGGCTTTGGAAACCAGGGTTCCGTCGGTCAGTTGCACTCCGAAGCGGGGGAATGTTGAGAAAAAGGTAAGCTCTACGCTTTTCATGTCCAGCTTGGCGTTCAGGTTGCGGTTGGCGGCTTCCAATACTATGGGAGTCAGCTTCTCGGAAGTGAATATGAAGTTCAGAACTACGGCAATCAGTATGCCTGCAATGGCTGTGAGTGCTCCCAGTATGATACCGGACAGTTTGAGTATTTTCTTGGTTTGGCTTTTCATTTTGTAATTCGTTCTGTAAATATTGGGCAAGGAGTGGCTTCCTTTCCTTAATCACATGCAAAGTTATAACTGTAATTTGATAAAGCCGTAAGCCGGTATTGTTAAAAAATGATTAAAGGACTTTATGAATGATTTTTCCGCTATAATGAATAATTGAGTTCTTTTTTTATGTTAAAGCGTGAATAAATGCTGCTTAAATTTTATATTTGTACCGTTGGTATCCGGTTATGTTGCCTTATATATAAGGTATGTCGGGATGCCTTAAGTTTAATCTAATAAATTGATGTTATGAAAAAGTACATTGCAGAAATGCTGGGAACCATGGTTCTCGTTCTTATGGGCTGCGGCACGGCAGTCAGTCTGTCGTGCACATCGGCCGACCCTAATCTGGCGGCCACGGTAATAGGTACGGCGCTTGCTTTCGGATTGTCGGTGGTGGCTATGGCCTATACTATCGGTGGCGTTTCGGGCTGCCACATTAATCCGGCGATAACGCTCGGTTGCCTGCTTTCCGGTCGTATGAGCGGAAAGGATGCCGGTATGTATATGCTGTTTCAGGTAATAGGAGCTATTTTAGGTTCTGCCGTTCTTTGGGTGCTGACTTCCAATTCGGGTGTGAGCGGAACAGGCGCCAATGCCTGCCAGGAAGGAGTTTCCGTAACGGGCGCTCTGCTGGCCGAGATTGTGTTTACATTTGTGTTTGTACTGGTGGTATTGGGCACTACCGATGCCAAGAAGGGCGCCGGTAATTTTGCCGGACTTGCCATAGGTCTCTCTTTGGTACTTGTACATTTGGCCTGCATCCGTTATACCGGTACTTCGGTTAATCCGGCTCGCAGTATAGGCCCTGCGCTCTTTCAGGGTGGAGAGGCTTTGAGCCAGTTGTGGATTTTCATTGTAGGCCCGTTTATCGGTGCGGTGCTGAGTGCCGGGGCATGGAAGATAGTTGCCGGCGGAAAGGAATGAGCCGGTGCCTGGCCTGAACCGGGCCGGTGATATTTGAAGAGGATATTTAAAGAGGATGTTTCCCGATTGCGGCAGAACGCAGTGTTTGGGGAACATCCTCTGTTTTTTTACTCTTTCGACTGGTGTACGGTGAGTTGCGGGAACGGGAATCCGATACCTTCTTCATTGAATGTCTGGTAGACGATTTCGTTGATATCGTACAGTACACTCCAGTAGTCGGCGCTTTTTACCCATACGCGTACCGTGATATCGACGCTGCTTGCGCTCAGTGAACCTAAGACGATGAGAGGAGCGGGGGTGTCCAATATGCGGCTGTCTGCATTGATGATGCGTTGCAGCACGGCTCTTACTCGCTTCACATCCTCGCCGTACTCTACGCCGAACACCCATTCGACACGGCGCTTGTCCTGCTTGCTGTAATTGGTGACGGCATTGCCGCTGAGGCTTCCGTTGGGCACATAAATCATACGGTTGTCGAGGGTGGACAGTATGGTGTGGAAAATCTGTATTTCCTTTATCGTGCCGCTTACTCCCGGTCCGTCTATGTAGTCGCCTACCTTGAACGGCTTGAAAATCAGTATAATCAGTCCGCCGGCAAAGTTAGACAGGTTTCCGGAAAGCGCCATACCCACAGCCACACCTGCGGATGCAAGCAGCGCCGCAAAGCTGGTGGTTTCCACACCGAGCTTGCCGATGATGGCAAAGGCAAGAATCATATTCAGCAGAATCTTTATCAGGCTCTTCAGGAAGGTCTGCACGCTGGTTTCAATCTTCCGCTTTTCGAGTATTCTGGCTACCAACGCGCTTATCTGCCTGATGATGAAACGTCCGATTACATAGATTAAAATGGCGATTAATATGTCCTTGCCGGCATCCATTCCAAAATCTATCAGTTTTTCCAATGCCTGTTCGAGTTTCCCACCGGCGGCGGGAGTGTTCAATAAAAGTAAATTCATTTCTTTTTCGCAATAAATAAAATAATATTATAAAATAGGTGTATATTCAGCATGCAAAGATAATCAAAATCCGGGCGGTTGTGGCGTATGAAATATATAATGCGTATTATTTCCTAAATAGAATTAAAACATTAATTTTGCCGAATATTACACTCTAACTTAAATAAATTAATAAAAAATGAACGTATGAAAAAAGTATTAACTTTATTCGGATTGCTTTTTGTGCTGTTGGGTAGTGCCCATGCACAGAAAGGAAAACAGGCGATAGGTTTTGGCCTGAGTTACGGAACGGAAATCGAAAGTATCGGGTTGGGTATCAAGTATCAGTACAATATTACCAATCCTATCCGTATAGAGCCGTCTTTCAACTATTTCTTCGAGAATGACAATGTAAGCATGCTGGATTTGAACGTGAATTTTCACTATCTGTTTCCGGTGGCCAAGAGCGTTAAGCTTTATCCGTTGTTCGGTTTGACATTGTCCAACTGGATGTTTGACATGCACGACTTTGATATTGATATGGAAGAAGGTCATGTGCATATCGACGATAACGGCAATCATAACGAATGCCGGTTCGGTGTAAATCTGGGAGCGGGAGCGGAATTTGCACTGCCTCGTAACTGGGCGATGAATTTTGAGTTCAGATACCAGCTGGTAAGCGATTTCGACCAGGGGGTTATCAATATAGGAGCTGCATACAGATTCTAAGAGAGCAGCGTATATTTTCGGGCACGGATTTCACGGAAATACAAATTACACGGAAAACACGGATTTTCTTTATTCTTCTTCCGTGAAATCCGTGTAATCCGTGCCTGAAAAAAAATATCAAGTGCATTTTGCACGTCCTCTTATAACGCGTTAAACAAGAGGTGTTTCAGTATATCAGAAGTTTGTCCAATCGCATGGGAAAGTCATTGTTTCTCCATATCTGCTGAGGGTGTATGAAGATATGGCTTTATTCTCATTGAACGTGTAGCTCAGGTTATAACGTTCGGTTGAGTTCTCGCTCGAATCCTCCGGGTCGATGCTTTTGATAGTCATTGCGGTGGGCAGGCTTGCACCGGCATTTCCCAAATAACCGGTTATGGCAAAGACGTTGAATACGCAATCGTCCGAAGCCAGCTCTTCCGGGAGAAGAAGCAGGGGCATGGCGTTATAGGTGTTCTTTATTGCCTGGGTATATTCATAGGTTTGGCTGTAATAAGTGACGTTGTTGCTTTTTGTTTCTATTTTTTCCAACACCTTGTTGTTGTAGGTGTAGTTGATTTCACTTGATTCGGAGTAAGGACCTTCGTCACCTTTACCGTCGGTTCTCATGCTGATTTTCTGAAGCTGTCCGTCTGCGTTGTAATTGAAAGTATAGATGGTATTCATTTCTTCTCTAAAGTCCGGATCTGTATCCGTATATTTTAATTTATAGGCAGTGACAAAACCTGAAGTGTTGAAAGCAAAATCGGAAGCAATCCAGCGTTCGCTTTCACGTTCGGATGAAGTGATGCTGATTAAAGAGCGGATAGGGTCTACCTTTATTGCACGCGAAGAGGCATAATTGAAAACAAGAGTGTTTCCATCTACTTCCGCTTCTTTGATGGTTCCGTCTTCATTGTAAGTTACGTCAACGCCCGACATGGAAGTGGCGCGTACACCGTCGACAACCGATGAGGGAATGCCGATTGGTGCAGGACCGTTACCTTGCGTGCCGTTTTCGTCATCGTCGTCGCAAGCTGTAAGATTCAATGCGCAAATTGAAATGCAAAAACAGTACAGCAGACTTTTGCTCAAATTTGCCAACTCAAATTTCTTTTTCATAATGTAATTCTTCTAACCCCAATTTCGAAGGTCCGTTAAAAACAGAAATAGAAAGAGATGTGAAATTGTATATGCTATTCTTTATATAAAAGAGAAAAGCTATAACATCCTTTCGTTGCAATTCTTGAATATGTAAAAATATCAGTAATGCAAAAGTAGGGTTGAATTCTTATTTAAGGAAATTAAAACAGAGATTGTTAGGTGCGAAAACCGACCGGATAATCCGGCTTTTGTGATGTATAGTCCGATAGGTTGAATGCAGGTGATTTGTCTTTATTTCTGCATATCCGGCATTAATGATATATTGTCAATATTCAGGAATTAATCTGTTTTTAAATATGATCCCCGGAAGATGGAAATACACCTGATGGGCGTGCCTTGATTTTATCCGCGAATTTTTTCCAGCCTTCGGCCGTTTTGTAGGCTTCGACGGCTTGTGCGGGTACGGAAATGCTTGTTATGGTTTCCGGAAATCCGTACCATTCGCCTTCGGAAGTGGCAGGCGGTGTGAGGGCTTCTACAATGACCTCTTTTATGCCTGTGTTGTCGAAAGCGGAAAAGTCAATGCGGGTGACACGGGCGGGAATGGTCAGTGTATGTACCTTTTGGTTGCCGGTTATCAGACCCTGGCCCAGGATGTTTATGCTTTGAGGAATTTCAAAGCGGGCAAGGTTGGGGCAACCCACAAAGCAGTGCTCTTTGATTACGGCATCCGGATGGTTGCTTGAGGCAGGACCGTATGCGGATACTTCCGTCAGGTTGGGGCATAGGTAGAAGGCACGTGCTTCTATGGTGGAGATGCTGTTGGGAAGTTGTACGGTGGTGATGCCGCTTCCCCGGAATGCTTCCATACCGATATGTGTGACGCTTTGGGGGATTACTGCGGATTTCAGATGTTCCGTCATCATGAATGCTTGTGTTCCGATGGCTGTGAGTGCAGACGGCAGTAATACTTCTTCTACTCCGGAGCATGCGAAAGCGCTTTCGGGAATCCGGGTGATTTGGGTGTGCGAGAGGTCGACCCGTTTCAGCCGGTCGCAGTAGTAGAACAAATCCGGCGCAAGCTGCTGCAAGGTGGACGGAAATACGATTTCCTGTATGCCGGAGTTGAAGAAGGCCATTTCGCCGATAGAGGTCAGTCCCTCGTTCATCACGACTCTGGTGATTTGCCTGTTCTGCATAAAGGCTTCCGGTGCAATGGCTGTTACGTGTGGGGGAAGGGTGATTTCGCTGTATCCTTTATATATTTCTGTCAGTACGCCTTCCTGTACGCGGATGGGAGCAATGCTGATGGTGAAGCTTGCCTGACGGTCTTCTATGCCGATGGTCAGTACCAGCCGGTCTGCCGGAGCATCGGAAGAAAAGCCGCTGACTTGTTCCGGAGTTACAGTGACGGGATATTCTTTGCCATTACTATATACGCCGGTCAGCAGGAGTCCGTCCAAATTGAGTGGTTCTCCCAAAGTATATGCTATTTTATGAGGCGGCTGTGCAATGGACAGCCCGATGAGTGTTCCTTTGTCTTCCGGCTGCTCTTCTCCGGGGGCGAGGGCGGAAGTCAGGCGGATTTCAAGCTGTATGTCTTTTCCGGCATCTATCGTTTTCCCAACGGACCATATACGGTAGTTGTCCGGACCGCCGCCTTCCTGTACGACAAATGTCAGGAAGCGCTGCGATTGTCCGGAGAACCATACTTCGCCGGGCAGCGTGAATAGGGCGATACCCTGCGCATTGGCGGTTGCGCCGGCAGTGGGAGGCGTGAGGTTATCTTGCTCGAATGCCTTGTAGTCTTTTTCGTCATACATCTTTACGGGAATGCCGGGCATCGCTTTTCCGTTTTCGTCATAAACGGTTACGCTTACACGGCTTTCTTTTCCTGTGTGCTGTTCCTTTTCGCATGCTACCGTCAGGAAGACCGCACATACTAAAAAAATAATCTTATTCTTCATATTCTTACACATTTTTAATCGTTGTTCCGGTTGCAAAGATAGTGAATACGGCTCTTCCGGGAGTTACGATTTGAATGCGTAAATCTAACAGGTACGTTTTTATACTACTGTTTTACAGTGTATTATGAAATGAGGCTTTGCCTTTTTCTAACACGGCTCTGACATCTATCCGAAAAGGGATAAGAACAGATCGGTATGGGGTGTTCCGGCAGTTTTGATGCGCGACTTCAACCGGGATTTTCGGGCATATATGTTTGCCACGCTCTCTTTCGTGAACAAGCTGATTACCTGCGGGGAGAATCCGGTGAAGATGTAGCAGAGCAGGCGGATGTCATTTTCTTTCATTGCCGGAAAGTCCTGCCGGAGTTTCTGCATGACGTTGTCATGGCAGGTATCTGCCATTTGTTCGAGTTCCCGGAGCATTTCACTGTTTTCCGAGAAGTCGGTGATTATCCGTTTTACTTCCTGAAACATGGCTGCCTGTTGCGATGATGTATTCTCGCGTTCGTAATAGGTTTTTCCGAGTTTGTCGAGGATGTCGAAGCGGGAAGCAACCAGGCTTTTCAGCCGTTTTTCCGTGTTCTGCCGTCCTTCCAGTTGCCGGGTGAGCGCCCGGTATTCGGCACGGGCCTCTTCCGCCAGCAGCAGGTAGCGGTCGTTGCGTTCGCGCTGGATGCGCAGGCGCTGGCGGATGATATAAACGGCTATTCCGGCGAGGATGAATATGCCGCAGATAACGGTGGTTTCCCAGAAGATGCGGTTCTTCATCCGGTATTCGGCAAAGGCGGATTGTTCCTGGAAATACTCTTTCTCCGTTATACCGGCGGATACCTGCATGGTGGAGCGGGTGAGGGAGTCCGTGAGGTAGATATAGCGGTGTATATGGTCGGTCGCTTTCCGGAAGTTTCCGGAGAGGGCCTCTATCCGGTAGGCTGTGTATTGCAGTTCGGCCCGGTCGAGCACGTCATTGTCTTGCGCCTCTGCCAGTTGCAGGTAGTGGCGCGCGCTGTCCGTATGGTGCTTGAGGAGCTGGACGTCCACCATGGTGTGTGCGCTGTAGCGGGATGCCTTGCGTGCCGACTGTTCGATGCGTTGCAGCAGGTCCTGGGGAATTTGTTTTCTGCCCGATTTTACATAGAGGGAGGCAAGGTTGCTGAGGGCTGCTCCGGCAAGACGTTCGTCTGCCTGTTCGTCGGCAAGGTCGAGGGCGGCGGAATACAGCCTGATGGCACGTTCCAAATCTTTCTGGCGGTAGGATGAGGCTGCCATATCAAGCGTGGCTTCCGTTTCCTTACGAAGACTGTCGGATACTTGAAAATTTTCTCTGGCCTGCTTGAAGTAGTGGTAGGCGCGGACGTAGTTCATCTGTCCGTAGTATATACTGCCGATGCGTTCGTAGAGAAGCCCTTTATTGTAAGGGTCTTGCCGGCTTTGCAGCTGCTCTTCGATTTGCAGGAAGATGCGCAAAGCTCCGGATTTATCGCCGGCATCGGTCAGCAGGCTGTCCGCGAACTCAAGGCTGGGGAGCGGTTTACGTTCATGGCATCCCGCCAGCGACAAGAGCATACATATAATAGGTATGATAAGGCGTTTCATGCCGTGAATGTAGTGATAAAAGATGTTTTGCACAAGTGAAAGGCGGGAAATGAGGAGCTTTGCGTGAATTTCCTGCATTTCTTTTTTTAGGCTTCGCGGAACTTCCTATCTTTGCACTTCTAAATGTAGATAAAACCGTAACACTTTGGAATGGCTATATAGTTTGTTTGTCGAACACTCCGCATTGCAGGCGGTGGTGGTGCTCTCGCTGATTTCCGCTATCGGATTAGGGTTGGGGAAAATACATATTTGCGGTATTTCCCTCGGCGTGACGTTTGTTTTCTTTGCCGGTATTCTTGCCGGACATTTCGGACTGTCCATCGACCCGCAGATGCTGAACTATGCGGAAAGTTTCGGACTGATAATTTTTGTGTATGCACTGGGACTGCAGGTGGGGCCGGGCTTTTTCAGCTCTTTCCGCAAGGGCGGGGTACAGTTGAATATGCTGGCGCTGGGAGTAGTGCTCCTCGGTACGCTGATGACCGTATTGGGCAGTTATACCCTGAATATTTCGTTGCCGGACATGGTGGGCATCCTCTGCGGCGCTACCACCAATACGCCGGCGCTGGGTGCGGCACAGCAGACATTGAAGCAAATGGGGCTGGAAGCCAGTACGCCGGCTTTGGGATGTGCCGTGGCATATCCGCTGGGGGTAGTGGGCGTTATTCTTGCCGTGCTGATAATACGCAAGGCATTGGCGCGTAAGGAAGATCTGGAGTTGAAAGAGAAGGACGATGCGAACAAAACTTACATTGCGGCGTTTCAAGTACACAATCCGGCCATCTTCGATAAAAGCATCAAGGAGATAGGCGGCTTGAATTATCCGAAGTTCGTAATCTCCCGTCTGTGGCGGGACGGCAACGTAAGCATTCCCACTTCCGAGAAGATAATCAGGGAAGGAGACCGCTTGCTGGTGGTGACTTCGGAAAAGTATGCTCCGGCACTGACCGTACTGTTCGGTGAACAGGAACATACCGACTGGAACAAAGAGGATATAGACTGGAATGCCATAGACAGCCAGCTCATCTCGCAGCGTATCGTGGTGACACGTCCCGAACTGAACGGAAAGAAACTGGGCTCGCTGCACCTGCGCAATCATTACGGCATCAACATCAGCCGTGTGTACCGTAGCGGCGTGCAGTTGCTTGCCACCGCGGAACTAACCTTGCAGTTGGGCGACCGTCTGACAGTGGTAGGTGAGGCTGCCGCCATCCAGAATGTGGAAAAAGTGTTGGGAAATGCCATCAAGAGCCTGAAAGAACCGAATCTGGTAGCGGTGTTTATCGGTATCATCCTGGGGCTGGCTTTGGGTGCGATTCCCATTTCCCTGCCGGGCATCAGTGCTCCGGTGAAGCTGGGACTTGCCGGCGGACCGATTATCGTAGGTATTCTGATCGGTACGTTCGGGCCGAGAATGCACATGATAACCTATACCACACGAAGCGCCAACCTGATGCTCCGTGCATTGGGACTGTCGCTCTACCTGGCTTGTCTGGGACTGGATGCCGGAGCGCATTTCTTCGATACGGTGTTCCGTCCGGAAGGCCTGCTGTGGATTGCCGCAGGGTTCGTGCTGACCGTTGTTCCGGTGCTGATAGTGGGAGTGGTTGCCTTTAAATGGATGAAGGTGGACTTCGGCTCCATGGCAGGTATGCTGTGCGGAAGCATGGCCAACCCGATGGCGTTGAATTATGCCAACGACACCATTCCGGGCGATAATCCGTCGGTGGCTTATGCAACGGTGTATCCGATGTGTATGTTCCTGCGGGTAATCATAGCGCAGGTGCTGCTGATGTTCCTGTTGAATTGAGAGCTGAGAATTGAAAATTGAGAAATAACAGAGAGGGCTTAATTGCTGATAATTGAATATATATCATAAATCTAAAATCATAAATCGTATCATGGGAACTATTACTCCGGAAAGTATAGTCAACGACTTACGCTATTTGCAACTGTTGTCGCGCAGTTTTCCTACCATCGCCGATGCCAGTACGGAAATTATCAATCTGGAAGCTATTCTGAATCTGCCTAAAGGTACGGAACACTTCCTTACGGATATTCATGGAGAGTATGAGGCTTTTCAGCATGTATTGAAGAATGCTTCGGGTGCGGTAAAGCGGAAGGTGAATGAAATCTTCGGGCATACGCTGCGCGAAAGCGAAAAGAAGGAAATCTGTACGCTGATTTATTATCCGGAAGAGAAGTTGCAGTTGATAAAGGAACAGGAAACGGATCTGGACGACTGGTATCTCATCACCCTGAACCAACTGGTGAAAGTCTGCCAGAACGTATCTTCCAAATACACACGCTCGAAAGTGCGTAAAGCCTTGCCGGCGGAGTTTTCCTATATCATTCAGGAGTTGCTGCACGAGTCCAGCGTAGAGCCTAACAAGCATGCGTATATCAACGTCATTATCAGTACGATTATCTCGACCAAGCGTGCGGATGACTTTATCATTGCCATGTGTAAGCTTATCCAACGGCTTACAATCGACTCGCTGCACATAGTGGGAGATATTTACGACCGCGGTCCGGGCGCACATATCATCATGGATACGCTTTGCGACTACCATAATTTCGACATTCAGTGGGGCAACCATGATATACTGTGGATGGGTGCCGCATCGGGTAATGACGCCTGCATAGCGAACGTTATCCGTATGTCCATGCGCTATGCCAACCTGGCGACACTGGAAGACGGTTACGGCATCAACCTGCTGCCGCTGGCTACCTTCGCAATGGATACCTATGCGGATGATCCTTGCACTATCTTTGCTCCGAAGATGAACTTTGCCGATGCCAATTACAACGAAAAGACACTGCGGCTGATTACGCAGATGCACAAGGCGATTACGATAATTCAGTTCAAACTGGAAGCGGAGATTATAAACCGGCGTCCGGAGTTTGATATGGACAACCGGAAACTGCTGCACAAGATTGACTTTGAACGGGGTGTATTTGTGTACGAAGGCAAAGAATACGAACTGCGCGATGCCAATTTCCCGACTATTGACCCTGCCGACCCGTATCGCCTGACGGATGAAGAAAGGGAGCTGGTTGAAAAGATTCATGCTTCGTTCATGAACAGCGAGAAACTGAAGAAGCATATGCGTTGCCTCTTTACATACGGCGGCATGTATCTGGTGTGCAACAGCAACCTGCTTTATCACGCATCCGTGCCCCTGAATGAGGACGGAAGTTTCAAACATGTACGTATCGGCAAGAAAGAGTACTGGGGACATAAACTGCTGCAAAAGACCGACCAGCTTATCCGTACCGCCTACTTTGACGAGGATGGTTCGGCGGAGAAGAATTTTGCGTTGGATTATATGTGGTATATGTGGTGCGGCCCGGATGCGCCCTCTTTCGACAAGGATAAGATGGCTACTTTCGAGCGTTACTTCATAGCCGACAAGGCATTGCATAAAGAGAATAAAGGTTATTACTACACGCTTCGCAACCGTGCGGATATTTGCGACAATATCCTGGCAGAGTTCGGGGTGGAGCCGGGACCTCATTCGCATATCATCAACGGACATGTGCCGGTGAAGACGATTAAAGGCGAACGCCCCATAAAGGCCGATGGAAAGTTACTGGTAATTGACGGCGGTTTCTCCAAAGCCTATCAGCCCGAAACGGGTATTGCGGGCTATACGCTGGTATATCACTCGCACGGCATGCAGTTGGTGCAGCATGACCCGTTCCAGAGCCGTCAGAAAGCGATTGAAGAGGGACAGGATATCAAGTCCACAACTTTCGTCATAGAATTCAACTCGCAGCGTATGATGGTGAAGGATACCGATAAGGGCAAGCAGCTCGTGACGCAGATTCAGGATTTGAAGAAGTTGCTGGTGGCATATAGAACGGGATTTATCAAAGAAAAGGAGATTTTCTGATATGGCTGTGGGCTACGAGTGCTTGCATTGTCTGAAAAAACACATGACAAGTGTTCTTGCCAATAGTGCCGGATTAGTATTTGAATAACACCACACCGCCTTCTACAATGGCTCCCTTGTCGAAGTTGGCATTTCTGTTGTAGTATCTGTCCCAGCCGTAACCGCCCGTAACGAATACTCCTAATTTTGCCGTCAGACGGTATTCGAGGTTGATACGGGTTTGGAGAGAATAGAGGCGGGCAGGGAAGCCATAGTCTTTATTCTTGAAGGTTTCTACGTGCTGGTATCCCAAATCGCCGCTGATGAACAGTTGCTTGCAGACGGGCAATTCCAGTCCGGCACGGTAGAAAAGCGCACCGGAGAACTTATCGCTGAAGCCGAGGAAATGCGTACCGCCGCCGAGGATGGTATAGAACAGTTTGTTCTTGAAGCGGGCTGCAAGGTTCAGTTTCGTGGTGTTGCCGCCGAAAAACATCATCTGTACTTTGGTGTCCGGGTTGGCATTGACCAGTCCCAGTTGGAAACCGTCCAGCTTCTCCTTGTAGTAGTTTATCAAACCTATCTGAAGGCCTTTGGCACGGACGGCTACATTCAGGGGAGAGAGCTGCACGCCGGCAGACGTACCGCCTGTGATATTGCCCAGACCGGCAATCTGGAGTCCTTTCATATCGCCGCCCACCACATTCAGCAGTCCGGACATGGTGACACCGGAAAAATTACCGCCCGATATATTGGCGAGTCCCGAAAGCTGTACGCCGGCAGTCTTTTCGCCTGTAATATTCAGCAAGCCGCCTACAATCATTCCGTTGCTGTTATCGCCCGTGATATTGGCAAGGCCGGAGAAGACCATTCCCCATGCGTGATTACCCGTGATGCCCACAAGACCGGAAACGGACAGACCGCTGAGGTTATTGCCGTTGATATTGGTGATGCCCGCTACCTGTACGCCCCGCATACTTCCACCCACCATATTGGATATACCGGAGATTTGAACTCCGTTCATGTCTCTGCCCGTAACAGCTCCCAAAACGTTTACTCCCAAGCCGTTCAAACGGTTCATCGCCGAGAAGATACCGAGATTGAAGAATGTGCTTCCGACCGTATCCGTACGCTGTGTGGAAAGATTCTTCCAAAGGGAAAGGTTGATACCGGTTTTTTCTTTATGGGCAGACTGTTGCCTGCCTGTCCGGGCATAGCCTGTCCCTGCCAATAGCAGGGACAGACAGATCAGTGGAAATATACGTTTCATAATTCTTTATAATGTTTCATCGGGCCAGGGCGCCAGTCGGTTGGTGGCACGTAATACAGGACGCTGCGCATCCACCGACCGCAGATAGTTGCTCAGCTTTTTTGATAGTTTCTTTACAAGTTTGGGGTTCTCGGCGGCTACGTCATGCTTTTCGCTGATGTCGGCAGGGATATTGAACAATTCGTGCTTGCCGCTGTCGAAGTAGTACACCAGTTTCCATTCTCCGGAACGGATGGAGCAGGTGGCGCCTATGCCCGGACCAGAAGGACCCCAACTGTGCGGGTAGTGCCAGTAGATGTCGCGCGAGGGCATTTTACCTTTGCCCGTAAGCAGGGGCAGGAAGCTGATGCCGTCGCGTTTCTGTACCGTATTGTAGTGCTCCACACCGGCTATTTCGAGAATAGTGGGGAAGAAATCTTCTATCATCAGATAATGGTCGCATTTGGTTTCTGCCGCTACTACGCCGGGCCAGCGTACAATCATCGGTTCGCGCACTCCGCCTTCGTAGGCGGAACCTTTTCCGCTGTTGAGCGGATAGTTCTGCCTGTGCAGCTCTCCTGCACGGGTGTGTGCAGCCAGTCCGCCATTATCGGACATGAAGAGCAGTACAGTGTTGTCGGTGAGGTTGTTTTTGTCCAGATAGTCCATCAGGTCGCCGAGGCTTTTGTCCATGCCTTCAATCAGGGTGGCATACGCTGCTTCTATCGGGGGAAGTCCTTTGTCCAGATATTTTTGGTAGAAACGCATGTCGGGCTGGATAGGCGTATGGATGGCATAATGGGCCATGTAGAGGAAGAAAGGCTTGTCCGTTGTCCGGGCGTTGTCCAAAGCTTTCTCGGCTTCTATGGTAAGGGCTTCGGAGAGGAATATGTCTTTGCCGTGATATTTCTCTAGTCCGGGTACGGCAGCCAGCGGGCTTTTTCCGCCGGGTTTGTTTCCGAAGTTCTGCATGCCGTAGTAGCTGGCGGGAGAGCCTGCCGCATGGCCGGCTATGTTCACATCGAAGCCCATTTTCAGCGGATCGGCTCCGGGCGTGTCATTAGCTCCGAAGTGGGCTTTTCCGCAATGAATGGTGTGGTAACCGTTGTCCTTGAGCACTTGTGCCAGCGAGGTGACTTGCGTGGTGCGTTCCACACCCGGTTCTTGACAGATACCGTTGACATTCCATTCGGGGTATATCATAACGGAGTCCGGCTGTTCGTGGGTGGTATTCTTGCGTAACGTCCAGCTTGTCACCCGGTGACGCGCAGCGTTCATACCCGTAAAAAGGCTGACGCGCGTAGGCGAACTGATGCTACAGGCATAGGCTTGCGTGAACATCTTGCCCTGCTTTGCCAAACGCTCCATATTGGGTGTATGGTACGTGTCGTTGTAGCGGGTGCGTTGTGTCCAGAAAGGCAGGGATGTGTCCTGCCAACCCATATCATCCACCAAGAATAAAATAATGTTCGGACGCTTGTCCGTAACAGGAGCCGTTTCATTTGACGGCCTTGTGTGTACTTCTCCTGCCATTCCACATAACGGAAGCAGCGCAGCAGATAATAACAATTCGTTTTTCATCGGGAAAAGAGGGGTTAGGGTTAGAGATTAGTGGTTAGCGGTTAGGGATTAACATTAAAAATAGCGGTAAATAATTAGCGCAATATGCTGCATAGCTTACTAATCACTAACCGCTAATCACTATTTTATCATCCTTTTGCTTCCTGATACAGGAAGCGTTTGATAGATTTTTTGGGTGTCTTTTCAAATTCTTCGGGATATATCTTCATTTTGGAAATCTGGCTGTAAGCAGGCAGTTCTGCATTCAGAGCCACACGATTCTCTTCCATGACACGTTCTATATCGTCGTTGTTGAGGCCGTGGGCAAAGGCATCGTCAAAGTCGGGATATACCAGTCCCACGAGCTTTTCGTTCTGCTGTACGATGATGCTTTCAGCTACGTACGGCAGGTTGTTCAGCTTGTCTTCTATTTCTTCGGGGTAGATGTTCTGCCCGTTTGGACCGAGGAGCATATTCTTGCTGCGTCCTTTGATGGTGACATTGCCTTCGGCATCCATCAGGGCAAGGTCGCCGGTGTGCAGCCAACCGTCTTTGTCCACAACTTCGGCGGTAGCCTCTTCATTCTTGTAGTAGCCCAGCATGACGTTGGGACCGCGGCAGACAATCTCGCCGGGGATATTCTCCGGATCGGGAGAGAGAATCTTCACTTCCATGCGCGGAGCGGCTTTTCCGCAGGAACCGGGTTTGAAGCGCGTCCAGTCTTCGTAACAGATGATAGGACTGCATTCTGTCATACCGTAACCTACGGTATAGGGGAAGTCTATCATGCGCAGGAACTGTTCCACCTCCTGGTTGAATGCCGCACCGCCGACAATGACTGTGGCAAAATTGCCGCCGAATGCCTGTACCATTTGCTCGCGTACGGTGGCTTTTATCTTGTCGTTAATGATAGGTACTTTCAGCAACAGTTTCATGGTAGGCGTTTCCAGCTTGGGCAATACACTCTTCTTGATAATCTTTTCGATAATGAGCGGTACGGCTACGATGAGGTTCGGCTTTATGTCGGCGAATGCCTGGAAGATAATCTTCGGACTTGGCATACGGGTGAGGTAGTAGATGTGGCAACCTACGGAGAACTCATACAGGAATTCGAATGCCAATCCGTACATATGAGCCATCGGCAGCATGCATACCAGTTTGTCGCCGGCTTTCAGCGGCAGTACTTCGAAAGCGAATCGGGTGTTGGACCACAGGCTGCGATAGGGGAGCATTACGCCTTTCGAGTAACTGGTAGTACCGGAAGTATAGTTAATGACCGCCAGCTCTTCGGGTTGGTCTTTGTGATAGTCGATGTGTTCCTTACGGAAGTTCTTGGGAAATTTCTTGCCGAATATCTCGTTGAGGTGATCGCGGGCGTAGGTAACCCGTTCGTTGCGTGATACCAGTAAGGTGAAGTCCGTCATCATGAAGATACCTTCGAGCAACGGCATGGCGCTTTCGTTGAGATTTTCCCACACCTGGTCGCCTACAAAAAGAAGCTTGGCCTCGGAGTGGTTGACGATGTTATGCACATTGTCCGCCTTGAATTCGTGAAGAATGGGCACGATGACCGCACCATACGTCAGGGTAGCGAGGAAAGTGACTCCCCAGTGCGAACTGTTACGTCCGCAGACGGCGATTTTATCGCCTTTTCTGATGCCGCTCGCTTCAAAGATGATATGCAGTTTTTCTATTTTGCGGGCTACATCCTTGTATTGCAGGGTGGCTCCCTTATAATCGGTCAGGGCATCCAGATCCCAGTTTTCCTTTATACTATTCTCTATATAGGCGATAAAACTTTGTTCCATTATATATTGCACATTTAGTTGAAAATTGTGCAAATATAAGGGTTTATGTAGAGAATGCAAACTTTTAGGGGGAAAAAGCATTTTATGCAAATTCCCCCTTTGAGCCTATTTATTGTTATCCAGATACCAGCGGTACATCCGCTCTACACCTTCTTCGATGTCTATTTTATGATGCCAGCCCAATGCGTGCAGCTTACTCGGGTCGGTGAGTTTGCGCATGGTCCCATCGGGTTTGGAAGTGTCGAAGGTCAGCTTTCCGCGATAACCCACAACGTTGACAATCAGTTCGGCAAGCCGGCGGATAGTAATTTCCTTACCTGTGCCGATGTTGATGTGGCAGTTGCGGATGTCCTTGTCTCCGGGTTGGCAGGTGTCTTTGAAGTCTACGTGCTCCATGACGAATACGCTGGCATCCGCCATTTCCTCGCTCCAGAGGAATTCGCGCAGCGGCGTTCCCGTACCCCAAAGCCGGACTTCTTCTTCGCTGATGCCGTATTTGGAAAGTATGTTCAGTATCTCTCCGTTGCTGTTGCTGCCATTGATTCCCTCTACCGGACGCAGGTTCATGTCACGGCGTACGGCATCCCAGTCGCCTTGTTGCAGGCAGTGGGCCAGGTGTATCTTGCGAATCATGGCAGGAAGTACGTGGCTGCGTTCCAGGTCGAAGTTGTCGTTGGGACCGTAGAGGTTGGTGGGCATGACGGCAATGTAGTTCGTGCCGTATTGCAGGTTGAAGCTTTCGCACATTTTCAATCCGGCAATTTTGGCAATGGCGTACGGTTCGTTGGTGTACTCCAGGGGTGAGGTGAGGAGTACGTCTTCTTTCATCGGCTGTTCGGCATCACGCGGATAGATACAGGTGCTGCCCAGAAAGAGCAGTTTCTTGACATTGTGGCGGAAACTTTCGCCTATGACATTCTGCTGTATCTGGAGATTCTTGTAAATGAAATCGGCACGGTAGATGCTGTTTGCCATGATACCGCCCACGAAAGCAGCGGCAAGGAATACGTATTCCGGCTGTTCCTCATCGAAGAAACGGCGGACGGCAACACCGTCCAGCAGGTCGAGTTCTTTGTGGGTTCTGCCCACGAGATTGGTATAGCCTTTCTCTTGCAGGTTTTTCCAGATAGCAGAGCCTACCAGTCCGCGATGCCCTGCGATGTATATTTTTGCGTTCTTGTGTAACATTGTTATAAAATGAATTGGTTTCAGACAGAAGAACAAAAGAACATATTCGGTTTATACTCTTTTTTATTTTCTCATATATATATGTTCTTTTGTTCTTCTGTCTGAAAAATTAAATTATCTGTTTCAGTCTTCTTTGCTTCTCAAATGCAGTTTCCGTACAAACTTCATGTCATGTTCCGCCATGATGTGTACCAACTCCTCAAAGCTTGTCTGCTGCGGATTCCAGCCCAGTAACGTTTTGGCTTTGGTAGGGTCTCCCAGCAACTGTTCCACTTCGGAAGGACGGAAATATTTGGGATCCACCTCTACCAGTACCTTACCGGTTTGGCTGTCAATACCCTTCTCGTTCACGCCTTCGCCTTCCCAGCGCAGTTCTATGCCGGTTTCCTTAAAGGCAAGTGTGGCAAATTCGCGTACGGTGTGCATCTCTCCGGTAGCAATCACAAAGTCTTCCGGCGTATCGTGTTGCAGGATAAGCCACATACATTCCACATAGTCTT
>ENA-OWRC01000265-OWRC01000265.1-human-gut-metagenome-genome-assembly--contig:-NODE-265-length-71239-cov-5.030934_pt1 | contig 71239 bp, 60 predicted proteins | sample MGYA00248268_ERZ651895 | MGnify/ENA primary metagenome ERZ651895 (study PRJEB26924, sample SAMEA4378242) | human gut metagenome | biome: human gut; feature: human-associated habitat; material: faeces...
AATCCAAGAGGGTATATAGCTCTTTTAGAGTTTACACAGAATTAATTACAGTCTCATAACCAATGTCTGATTTGCCTCCGGGAATGCTGCAATAAGGTTTGCCAGGTTACTGGATACTGCGATGGCTCCCATCATCAATATTGCGCATAAGTAAATACCGACTTTAACTTTACCTTTGTTAACTGTTTTTTCCATAATTTCTTCTCCTTTCTGAAAACCCTTGACCAGTTAATTTCCAAAAGTCTTTTTACGCTTGCAAGGTCATTATATTTTTTTTACCCCTTTTTGTATTCGTTGCTTTTGTTCAATCTGCTTTTTTATTTTGATATCTTTGCACATTCCTTTCTGTCCTTCCGTCACCTGTCTCTATAACAGATCAATCTCATCTTCCGTAAGAATCAGTTTCATGGCCCATTGAGGAAAGACCCTCTGTACTTCCAGCTCCGGATCCGTAAAAATAAAAGCTGTTTTATAGGGAGCCGGATGTGTCGGATAGATTCCCAGACCATCGGTAAAATATAATAATCCTTCCAGATGATGTATCTGCCCTTCTTCCTGCAATTGTGCAAGATAGGAAAAAACCGGGCGGAAATCTGTCCCTCCGTATCCGTAAACCGTCAGTTCCTTCCGATATTCCTGCAGTTGCCTCACCGATTCTATCACTGTGACATGCTGAATCTGTGCATCGCACTGGATCAGATATATTTTCATTTTATGATCAAACGTTTCCTGTGATTTTAATATCGAAACGGTACTTTCCAGGAAACGCTGAATCCTGCTTTGAGAAACAGAACCTGATGTATCGATTGCAATGGCAAACTCCTGAATTCTGCGGTCTTCTCTGTATTCCAGTGGTTCAATCAGTGGCATGTCATGATAAAGTTCCAGTCCATAGGTATAATATATGTAATCAAATTCCTCCGGATTACTCCCCAGCGTTTCCCTGTAATGGGCAAATTTTCTCAAAAATTTCCGATAATCAACCATATCTCTGCCGGCGATCTGAATCTGCCATGCCAGGGATCCCGCATGCACTCCTTTATTCACAGATTCTGTCTCCAGATCTACTTTAATGATATCTGCGATTTTCTTCCATTCATCCGTAAGTTCTACTTTCGGCAAAATTCGAAGTTCGTCCGGATCTGTCACATCCAGATCTTCAAATACCTTTGCTTCTATCGATTCTTTCTCCAGATCTTTCTTTCTGCCGGATCCGGCAGGCTGGTACCAGAAGCTATGATCGTCTCTGCCAAAAAGCTGCCGGACAGAGGAACTGTTCTGTAATAGTTCGGCTTCTTCCAGATACGCCGTTCTTTCTTTCGCAAGAAAATGATAAATTTTTTCTGCAGACAGCAGATTCATTTTTCCCGCCAGCAACGTAATATATTCCTGCTGCCCGCGTTCCTCTGAAATCTTCATATCAGGAAGATTTAATTCCTGAATAATCGTTTCTACTGCAATATCACAGCTCAAATCCCAGAGCAGATGATCGATATCCGGTCTGACATTAAAATGCCGGAAGATACAGTGAAGCAAAGTATGCAGATATTCCCTGTTCAGACGGTTTCTCTCATATCGAAAAGAATGAATGAGATACGATGTATCATAATATAGAAATTGTCCGTCTGTTCCAATCCCGGTAATCTGTGCATGTTCTCGGGACGTCAATGCATAAATCGCCCGGTTCAGATAATGCAGATGCAGCAACAACCGCCGTTTGATATATTCCATGATGTCTTTTGCAATTTCCTGTCTCTCATCCCCCATAATCATCTCTCCTCAATTATACGCATACAGATTTCTCTGCTTTTATTGATAACATCAGTTTATGTATCATATCGGACAAAACCAACGTCATTTATAACGATTTTATCCGTGTATTTGACTGCTTTTGGGCAATTTACGGAAGTTGTCTGTTCCGATTTGTTCTGTTCCTACAGAAAACATGCATTTTTGCCTTAACAGATACCGGGCTTTGTTCAATTCGCACAACACAAAATAATGATTCTATGCTATAATGAAAATACATAAAATGCAGTAATAGGCTATAGGTATTTGGGGCAAAAGGAGGGCGTTATTTTATGGAACTGAGCATGGCTCTGATTGCAAGTGAGCTGTCGGGCATTATCAATTTTTCACACTTTCAGGAAAAGAACAGTGCAAAAGTAACAGGGCTCAAGATATTAAGCAAATCTGACACAAAACTGGATCCGGAATTTGTGTATTTCTGTCAGGCAATGACCTTACGTGATCTGGCAAAGCAGGGGGTTTCACTGGAAGGCTGTTGCTTTATCATTCACGGAAACGAGTATGAAGATCTCGAAACAAGCCTGGAACACAGTGAATATATTTTTATCACGGAACAGACATCTTTATTTAGCTTTATCAATCGTCTGGAATCTATTTTTCTCTCCTATCAGGAATGGGAGCGTCAGATGATTTCTTTATGTGCATCTTCTGCATCTCTGCAAAGGATTCTGGATCTCGCCTATGAAAAAATCAAAATTCCAATGTGTATACTGGATATCAACCACAAGGTACTTGCCATTAACCGGCAGGTAAAAACAGACGATATTTTATACAATTCCATGCTGAGCGGCTACGGTTACTCCTGCGTGGATATTATCGGTGCCAGCAATCCGACCTTGCCGGAAGTGGACAAGTGTCTGGTCAAAGAAGTAATCAACACTGTCAGTCACCACAGACTTCGTGTATCTGTACTCCGGGCAAAAGGAAGATCCGTCTGCTATATCGGTTTACATAAACAGGATTCCCATCCGTTTCCGGAATATATTCTGGAACTGTATGACAGAATCATCGGTTTTCTTGAACAGCGCGTCGCCACACTGACTGCCCAGGGCATGGCAATACGCAGCAGCCTGTTTGAGCAGTTCATGGTTGACATCATTGAAAACGGACGCATGGAGGAAGAAATCCTGTATCGTTCTCTTGATTATTTCAAATACAAACAATTTGATTCCTACAAATTATATGTATGTGCCTTTACCACACAGGTACTTCGTCCGGAATCTGAATTTCCGGAATTTATGAATACCGTGGAAAAATCCCTGCCAAATATGAAATGCTTTCATATGAACCGGTATATCGGTATTCTGTCCCGAAAGGAATCCGACAATGACCGGATCTATCTGAAAAACACACTAAAAAAATATGGCATCAAATGTGCTGTCAGCAATCATTTTGAGGATATCAACGACATCCGGAAAGTATGGGATCAGATGATGTACGTCATGGAGCATTCCAAAAACGACGATCGGAAAAACATCTCTTATGATGAGTATCTGATGCCGCACTGTATCTCCGTATTGAAAGAGCACTTTCCGTTCGAGACTTTATATCATCCGGCTTTTCATGTGCTGTACCAGTATGATCAGGAAAACAAAACCGAATATCTGCTGACACTTGCCAGCTATCTGCAGAACAAATGCAGCATTTCCGCAACTGCCACTGCCTTATATATTCACAGAAATTCTCTTCAGTACCGGATCAGGAAAATTGAAGAGATTCTTGATTTTAAAATTTCCACTTCTGAAGAACGTGAGAAAATGCTGTTTTCTTCTTTTTTTGTAACAACATCTCTGGTAAATGAAAACAATCTGTAATTCTGTGAAAAAGGAGCTCTATCATGTACATAAAAATGGAATATCTTCAAAAAGAACTGGGAAATAAAATTACGCAAAGTCATATTCCAAATGATTCTCATCTGCTGTCCTTTAAGTTATACGAGACCACCATTCGGGAATTTCAGGATAATATTCTGTATCTCTGCATGGCATCAGACCTGTCTGACACAACCAGAGATATGATCCAGAAACAATCTCTAAATTTTATCATTTTCTGTAAAGAAGACTGTGATCTGGATTATCTGGAGCATTCCAACTATCTCTTTCTGCATGCAGATATGTTTGATGTTTTTGCCTATGTCAATGAACTCGGTGACATTTTTTACCGTTACAATAACTGGGAACAGAAGTTGCTGAGTCTGGTCACTTCCGGCGGAACCTATCAGGATGCCATAGATATCGGAAATGAAATGATCTCTGTACCAATGGCAATGATGGATGTAAATCATCAGGTACTTGCCATCACCAAAGGCTGTGAGCAGCAGGACACGCTTTTATTCAGTATGAGTCACGGATATGGTTATCATTTTCTGAATATTATCAACCGCAGTAATCCGACGCTGGAAGAAGTCGCAGAAAAAGGGGTCTGTGAAGTACTCAACAGTATCAGCGGAAACAAACTCCGTGTATACAAGATCGCAAAGGATGCCTACTCATCCTTCTTTATCGGATTCCATAAATCCGATAAGCAGGAGTATCATCCGGCCGATATCTGCCTCTTTGACTTTTTTGTCAAATATCTGGAACAGCTTGTGACTGTATATGAAAAAAACCAGTCCAACCGGGACAGTGATTTTGCAGTTTTCCTGGAAGAACTGATCCTGAATCTGGATCATCCGGAAGGTTTTTTGCAAAAACATATGGAAAAGTTCCATTTAAATCCAACACAGACCTGGCAAATTTTATGTATCAAATTTACGAACTATCTGCAGTTTCGAACCACCTATCATTATGAGATCATGAATCAGATCAAGCAGATTGTTTCCGGCAGTCACTGTGCACTGATCAACTCCAACATTGCCGTTCTGATCGATGGTTCCGTGGATCTGTCCTCTTATTTAAATATGCTGCAATATCTTCTGGTCACAAACGATGCCATATGTGTATGCAGCTCTCCTTACCTGCATCTCGGCCAGACCAGGCAGGTATGGAATCAGCTGCAATTTATTCTGGACAGGGAACAGCCCAAAAACGGATCGGAAATCCTTTTTTACAAAGACTATTATCAGCAACACTGTCTTTCCATTTTACATAATGAATTTCCGGAACAGACACTGTATCATTCTGCACTTTACAAAATTCAGGAATTTGATCTGCAAAACCATACCGACTATCTGCCGACGCTGATCTGTTATCTGCAAAATAACTGCAGCATGAATACCACGGCGGATATTCTGGAAATTCACCGAAATTCCCTGCTGTACCGCATTCGCAAGATAGAAGAACTGCTGGGATTTGAAATTGCGAATTCTCCGGAACGAATCCCAATGCTCTTCTCATCATTTCTGATACAAAACATTGAATAAAACAAAAAACATTTCAAAACGCACAAACAGAGTTTTCTGTTTGTGCGTTTTTTCAGATGCATTCTTTCCTCTCAGATGCTATGTTTTTTACAACAAATCAAAAATATACAACAGGAGGAGATTGTAATGAAAAAATTAAATCGCTGGGTCTATGCAGTCATTGGCGTAATCGTACTGCTGCTGGCAGGACTCGTATATGCATGGTCTGTCATGTCCAAGTCCATTGCTGCTTCCCGCCCCGACTGGAGTGCAGCTCAATTATCTATGACTTTTACACTCGTTATGGCATTTTTCTGTGTCGGCTGTCTGATCGCCGGTATTCTGTCCAAAAAAGTAAGTCCGAAAATTTATGTGATCGCAGCAGCCATTTTGTTTCTTGCCGGTTTTATGGTTGCTTCCATGACTGGTACCTCGATTTCCATGCTGTATCTTGGCTTTGGTGTATTATGCGGCCTTGGCGCGGGATTTGCCTACAATGCCGTTATGAGTACCATGTCTGCATGGTTTCCGGATAAACAGGGACTTATCTCCGGCATTCTGCTGATGGGATTCGGTCTCAGTGCCTTTATCGTAGGCAAGATTTTTGCCGCAGTAACCCCATCCTCCGGCGGGGATGAATGGAAATCTACCTTCCGTGTACTTGCAATCATTATCTTTGTAGTCATGCTTGTCTGCAGTTTCTTTTTCGTAAAACCGGATTCTGATTTTCAACCGCCGAAGTCTGTGAAAAAAGCAGCTGCCAGAGAACCAGCTCTCGATATTAATTCCGGGCAGATGGTAAAGCAACCTTCTTTCTGGCTGTATTACATATGGGCCATCGTTGTAAGTGCCTCCGGCCTGGTTCTGGTTTCCCAGGCCAGCGGTATTGCCGTAGAAGTAGGCGGTGCCAGTGTATCAGACGGAACCATTGCCACCGTCGTTGGTCTGATCTCTATCTTAAACGGTATCGGCCGCGTCATTTTCGGTGGGCTTTTTGACAAAAAAGGATATAAACTGACCATGATTCTCGATATGATCATTTTTATCGCAGCAGGGCTGATCCTGATTCTTGCGCTGACAACCGGACAGTTTATTTTTATCATCCTTGGTTTTGTTGTGGGAGGTTTCGCCTACGGAGGCGTTACCCCGACCAACTCAGCCATTATCAGTGATTTCTTCGGACGCACCTATTACCCGATGAACTTTTCACTGATCAATACCAATCTGTTGATTGCTTCTTTTGCCTCTACCATTGCAGGAAAACTGTACGACTCCAGCCAGTCTTATTTCAGCACCGTAATTATGATGATCGGTGCAACAGTCATCGGCTTTGTCGTATTTCTTGGAATCCGCAGGCCAAAAGCAAAATAAAAATATATACATAAAAGGAGTTGTTATTATGTCTATTTTTAATCAAACATGTCCCATCTGGTTTGAAGAAGGAGCTGCCAGAAAAATCGGGGAAAAAGCTCTGGAATATCACACAACAAGAGCATTCTGCATCTGTGACAAAGGAATCAGTTCCTGTGGAATCGCTGAGATCATAGTCAGCAGCCTGAAACAAGCCGGACTTGATGTATATCTGTATGACGAAGTGCTTCCGGATGCTCCGGATACCATGATCAACGACATTGCCCGGATTGCTCGTTCTTACGCAGCTGATCTGGTGGTCGGCATCGGCGGCGGCAGCAGTCTGGATGCTGCAAAAGCCGTTACCATTCTGCTGGATAACCCGGGTGAGATCAGAGATTATTATATGTCTGCCGGAACTGTTTTTGCAGAAAAACTTCCACTCTTCTGTGTACCTACCGCTGCCGGAACCGGAAGTGAAGCCACCAGCATCTGCGTGGTTCATGATATGCATACCGATATCAAAGAAACCGTGATCAAAGGTGCTACTCTGGCCATTGTTGATCCAAAACTGATGGTTGGACTCCCACCTTACATCACTGCTATCACTGCCTTTGATGCTATGGCACATGCACTGGAAGCCTATACTTCCCAGGGACATAATCCACATTCAGATATCCTTGCACTGTGCGCGATCCGCCTGATCACAGAAAATATCGAACTGGCCTGGGAAGACGGTTCCAATATGGCTGCCCGCTCGGCACTGGCACAGGCAAGTACCTTTGCCGGTATGGCATTTAATGATTCCATGGTTCATGTCGGACATGCCATGGCACACGAACTGGGTTTAAGATTTCATATGCCCCACGGACTGGCCTGTGCGCTTACCCTGCCGACCTTGCTCCGTTACTTCGGCGAAGTTATTCCGGAGCGTTTATTTGACATTGTGGACGCAATGGGCATAGAGGCACCTGCTGCTGCAACTGCGAATGAAGCTGCTGCCATGGCAGAAACATATATTAAAATGCTTATGAAAAAATTAAAAATCACCTCCTTAAAAGAACAGGGTCGTACCTTGCAGGAAGTGACAGACTGTGCAGAAGATGCCTATAACAAAGCACCATTTATGATGTTTGCACCAAGTAAAACAGAAATCCCGGAATTGGCCGGCCTGTTGAAAGATATGTATGAAAGATATCAGTAAACAGTACAGCTTTTGAAATGAGTAACAGATAGAAATTGCTGTACCAGTTCCATATAATTCGTAATTAGCCAATATCTTATCCCCCTTTATATTACAAAAGCGACCACCTGACGTTACGGTCTGGCCTGTACCGGACAAATCAGACCATAACGTCAGGTGGTCGCTTTCTTCTGTTTCTTTACTTTATGCAACACAACAATGTTTCTTCTAGCTCTAACCAAATAAAACCGGTAGTGAGCGAATCTGTGCATCTTCAATTGTATTCATGATCTCTCCACCGTGAGAAGCCAGAAAACGGTCATTCAGGCCTGTCAGGTTCTGTCTCTGAAGTTCTCCCAGGATACGTTCACAAATTGTCTCTATACGACTTCCACATTGCCAGAGCGTCTTTACATCTGCAAGCCGGGCAAGTTCCTCTCCAAGATCAGAAAGGATTTCCATTCCGGAAACACTATGATGTGCCCATTTATAAAACGGAACATATTTTTTATTCAACAGATGGATCATGGAGCAGGCGGCCTGTATAAATTCTGACAGGCACACAAAAGCTGCCACATTTTCTCCCCGGTTCAGACATCGCTGAAAATTATACTGCCCGCTTTGTGCCATCTGCACTGCCCGGGCCGCAATCTTCTTTTTTCGAATATCTTCCGGATAATAATCCAGAATCGTTTTTCGTATCTGTTCAAAAGAAGAATTGCTTTCCCAGAACAATTTTCCATTTGAAACACAGGCAAAGGCATATTCCGGTGCACGCAGCCAGTCTGTCAGCGTCTGTGGTGCTCCCTTTACGCCAAGAAACCGGAAATAAAAAGTTTCCGTTTCCAGAACGCCATCCCGCCCCTGAGCCTCCGGGCTATTGATACGGGGCGGATACCCGGCAAAAACATGTGGCAGATCCCGGTACAGACGGGACAGTGGTTCCCGGTATGTTTTGTACAATTTTTCCGGCAGCCACATGGCAAAGGAAGGCCCCCAGTCATGGTCTCTGGAATATGCATCATCGAATCCGAGGCACTCGGAGCCCTGACCCACTAGGCCAACCGTAATTTCAGGTAGTAATTCCGGAAAGCAGTCTTTCAATGCCGGATAACCAACTTCCCGGAAATATTTTTCACATAATTCCAATCCCTTCAAATTATCCCGCCTCCTGTTCTGTCGTCCTATGCGTGTGATAAAAACGCTGTGCCAGCTGGCTTAATACAAGTGCTTCCTTTGAAAAACCAACAGATGCAAAGGTTTCTGCACAAATGTCACACACATAGGCATAATAACTATCCGGCAAGTCCTTATATTTCGTCAGCAATGCCATTGTTTTATCGATCAGTTCCTGAATCCGCTTCTGCTTTTCCCGTTCCGGTAAGTTCATTTTGTAAGTAAGCACCAGAAGATTCACATAAGTAGTGGCCAGTTCTGCTTCCGATTCCGCATCGGTCTGAAGAATCTCTACTGCTTTCAGAAATTCTTCTCCTGCTTTTTCCAGATACCCGGTATCCAGAAACAACAATGCCATGTTATTATGCAGACTTGCCATGCGATAATCAAAAGAATCCATCTGCTGCAAATAATTCTTTTCTGTTTTGATAAAATAATTATAAGATAGCTGTGCTTTTCCGAAAGCACGATATGCAGTGGCAATATTGAGCCAGGTCGTTCCGGCAGCTTCCGTTGCCTCCAGTTCATGTTTTGCAATCAGTGCATCCGCCCGATAAATCACCTGAAGTCCCTGATCGAGATTTGCCGTCTTTCGGTAAAATCCGATCAGCTCATTTAAAATTGTCAGTTCTTCCTGCCAGCAATTGGCATTTTGCGCCTGCTTTAACCAGTATTCCATGCAGCTGCCTGCTTTTGCCATATCATGACTGTCATAATATTGCTGTACTTCCTGAAACATTTTTTCTACAAATATTTTTCCCATCACTTATTCCTTTTATAAAAAACAAATCGGCCCTGTGAACTTCAAGTTTCGCAAAGCCAATCTGTTATAAGCATTCTAATGTTTTTTTGTTACAGAATCAGACCTAATTTTCGAGCCTCAAAAGTTAATTCATCGCGGAAATCCGGGTGAGCGATCGCAATCAGTGCTTTTGCACGTTCCGGAATCGTACGTCCCCGCATATATGCGACACCATATTCTGTAATAATAATATCTGCCAGATTTCGGCTGATTGTAACAACAGCCCCCGGCGTCAACTGTGGTTTAATTTTTGTCATTGTACCTTTTTTGGCAGTAGATGAAATCGCGATAATACCGCGTCCCCCTTTGGAGTGTAATGCACCATATGCGAAATCTGTGGCTCCACCGGTTCCACTGTACATTCTGGATCCAATGCTTTCGGAGCAAATCTGACCAGTCAGATCAATCTCCAGTGCCGTATTGATAGACACCATATTGTCATTCTGTGCAATGACAAATGGATTATTTGTAATCTGTCCCGGTGCTACCATGTAAGCCGGATTGGTATTCATATCTTCATACAGAGCCTCATCTCCAATGACAAAAGCTCCAATATGCCGACCTTTATATATTGTCTTTCTCTCCCCTGTGATCACACCCTTGCGAACCAGATTTCCGATTCCGGGTGTAAATAATTCTGTGTGCAGGCCAAGATCCTTCTTGCTTTCCAGTGCCAGTGCTACCATATCCGCGGTTCCACCCAGGCCAACCTGAATCGTGTCACCATCATGAATGAATTCCGCAGCTGTCTGTCCGATGATTTTATCATTATCCGTCGGAATCGGAGACGGAACGGTCCACAGGTCATCTTCTGCCTCAATCAGTGCATCAATCTGAGAAATGTGTATTTTTCCTTCCGCCGGTTTCAGACGCGGCATTTTCGGGTTAACCTGAACGATGATTTTTCTCAGAGCAGGGCTTTTCAGCGCCTCAGCCTCGTTGATCAGACAGGTAGACATATAAAGGTTTCCTTCTTCATCCATCGGTGTTGCTGCCGTCAGCAGAACGGTTGCCGGACGTGTATCAGACCATCGCAGAATCCAGTCATGCAGATTCGCCGGCATATACTGATAATTAAAATATTTCTGCCCTTCACGGTTGCCTGGTCCCATGATCAGACCGGTTGTATTGATATGGCCGTTCATTGCCGGATCTGTCATAAACGGATAGGAACGGTCAGCCCCTTTGATCACCCATACATTTTCCACCCGGTCTGCAATGGTATGTAATTCCTTTAAAATTGTAACTGCCGCATTGGAATCTGTTCCTGTCGCAATTACATCATTCGATTGAATCAGATTCAGACATTCCTGAACAGAACACTTTTTCGATTCATATAATGCTTTATAATCCATAGTTTTCACCCCTGATAAGTTTTTTGTTCAGACAGACATGTCTGAATCCCCATATATCATGTTTCTTTTTAAAACTGGGTCCGATCGGAACCGGACCCAGAAAATGTGTCATAAGACATTATGAGAAGTTTAATTCGGTTCTTCCGATAATATCGTCCTGTAATCCTTTACTCAGCTCAACAAAGTAAGCAGAATATCCTGCTACACGTACCAGCAGATCTTTGTATTCAGAAGGATTCTTCTGTGCATCCAGCAAGGTTTCTTTGCTTGCTACCGTGAACTGACTGTGCATACCTTTACGCTGTACATATGTATCAAGCAGGGAGATCAGGTTATCCAGACCGGTATCTCCTTCCAGAGCTGCCGGTGAGAATTTCCAGTTCAGCAAAGTACCGTTTCCGGCTTTACTGTGGTCAATCTTTGTAACTGATTTACAAATTGCAGACGGTCCCTTGATATCATGCGGGCAGCAAAGGGTGTGCTGAGCGCCCATGCAGTCGGATACAGGCTCAAATGCTTTACGTCCCTCTACAGATGCCCACTGTGCACCACCCAGAGCAACATTGATGGATACAGAGTAGAAACCTGCCTGGAAGTGACCACCATGTGCGGTCGGATGTCCGTTCACGCAATCACAGTATGTATCAAATGCGAAGCGGGCCAGATCATCTGCATAATCATCGTCATTTCCATAGTGGTGAACGTAATCAGAGTTTACAAGTGCATATAATTTTTCATGACCTACCCAGTTATCTCTTGCAGCCTGCAGTAATTCTGCACCGGTTACTTTCTTTTCTTCGAATACCAACTGTTTGATCGTAGATAAAGCATCGGCTACGGATCCTACGCCAACACCCTGCGGACCGCTGAAGTTGTAGATTGCACCGCCTTTTGTGATATCAACACCTTTTTCTACCGGACCTTCCATTACAGTAGAAAGGAATGGTAACGGTTTCATCTGCTGATGTGCCAGGTCAACTTTAGAAAGGAATCCGATCATACAATCTGTCCAGTATTTCATCTGTTTCTGGTATGCTTCTTTTACCTGCTCAAAATCTGTAAATGTCTCTAAGGAACCATAATCCGGAGCATACTGCTCACCGGTCTCCATATCACGTCCACCATTGATGGCAAGTTCGAGAATCTTATTGATATTGAAATATGCAGCATCATGCCAGCCATATTCTTTACCTGTTGTATCAGGCTCTACGCATCCTACAACCTGATAATTTCTTGCATCTTCCAGTGTACGTCCGTTAGAAACCATCATTGGAATCGTTACATCATCATTAAAGATCTTCGGCTCGCCCAAGCCAAGACGGATCAGGTTCGCCGTTTTTACCTTTAATTCATGCGGTGTTGCCGAGTGAAGACGAACTGCTGTCCACGGAGTCGGAATACGTGTATGGGCAACTGCATCCAGAACCATAAAGGTCAGATCATTTGTGCCGTCTGTACCATCTTCGAGAACACCTCCGACTGTCATTGCCGGTCCACCGATACCACCGTTTGCAAATACTTCTACGGACTGGTGTGTACGAACTTTATTTTTCTCCCAGATCTTAATATGGAAGTTCTCGATCAGCTCCTGGCAGAACTCTCTGGTTGCTTCGCCTGTCTCCAGATCATGTTTGTAGAATGGATACATATACTGGTCAAAACGTCCGTAAGAAATAGAATGTCCGTTAGACTCCAGAAGAACCATCATGTTTACAAACTCAACAGCCTGAAGTGCTTCCCAGAATGTACGAGGCGGCTCTGTTGCGATCCAGTCACAGTTTGCAGCCATTTTCAGTAATTCTGCTTTTCTTGTTTCATCTGCTTCTTTTGCAACTTTTTCTTTCAGTGCCTCTGCATGACGTCTGATCAGATCGGTTGCCGCCTGATTTGAGATCAATGCAGCCTGATAGAATACATCTTTTTGGATATCATCCGGATTGGACAGATCCAGAGCAGCTTTCTTCTCTTCAATCTCTTTTCTGATTGCACCGTAGCCCATCTTTAATACACGGTCATAATTTACACCGAGATGGCCGGCTCCACATGTCATATAGGAATCACAGAAGAAAATACCATGTGTCATATGAGAACCTTCAATCTGATCTTTTGTCAGCATCGGTACTACATAATCTTCACACTGTTTGCCCTGCCAGAACGGCTGGATTTCTTTCAGCTCTTTATAGGTTTCTTCTGTATGTGAGAAATAATCATGTGTATGGATTTCACAATAACCAAGCACACCTTCTTCAATCTCATTGATAACCCAGTTTAAACCAAATTCCGGGAAGATCGGTGCTCCTTTTTTCGGGCACAGCATAGATCCGACGATCAGTTCATGATCAAAAATCTGGATCGGAGCCTCACGCCAGAAAGCAGCGATCGCTTCTGCCATCTGAAGGATCATTGGTTTTCCCTGCATTTTTTCCATAACTTTTGTCATGATCACTGCACGATCCGGGAAAATCTCACCGTTTGTTGATTTCGGTGTGTCATCCAGAATGAGGTTGATTCTCTCAAACGGAGACGGGTCTGTTACGAACCCTGATGCTCCAACGCCCCACACTTTGTCATAAGGTTCGATTGCTTCTGCGATAGTACTCACACGTTTCATAGTAAAAATCCTCCTTCTCTTTATTTAGAAATTGTCTTATTAAAATCTCTTCCCATACGATCCGCCAGAATAACGGCATCTTCAATGGCCTTTGCATCCGCCCGTAGCGGTAAATTACTGATACACGGATCTCCCGCTGCAATGGTTCCGATCAGCTCCAGTTGCTGTGTCGTAAGGGTTTCAATTCCCAGTTCTTTTAATGTGATCGGTAACCCGATCCCGGAAAAGAATGCCATGATCTCATGTATCGTTTCCCTTGTTTCTCCTGCCAGAATTAACTGGCAGATTAATGAAAATGCTACCTTTTCTCCATGCATATAAGCATGTGTCTCCGGTAATTCTGCTATGCCGTTATTGATCGGATGCGCCGCACAGATGCCCCCGCTTTCAAATCCAATACCGCTAAGCAGTGTATTGGCCTCTATCACATGTTCCAGTGCCGGTGTCACGCAATGTTCCTGTGCAGACAGATAAGCCTCGTATCCTTCTTCTTTCAAAGTCCGGTAACATTCCTTTGCAATTGCTTTCGCTGCCAGCGTAATGCGTCCCCCGCAGAAATTATCGGCATCTTTCTGATAACATTCTTTCATTTCAAAGTAGGTAGCCATTGCATCGCCCATTCCGACGGCAAGCAAATGTGCCGGTGCATTTGCAATAATCTGTACATCCACAAACACAATATCCGGATTGGCATTTAACCATAACAGCTGGTCGAGACCGCCATCCTCTTTGTAGATAATGGATAAAGCACTGCACGGTGCATCGGAAGATGCTGTCGTTGGCACGATTACCAGACCAAGATTCATAAAATGCGATACTGCTTTTGCAGTGTCAATTACTTTTCCGCCTCCGATTCCTGCAATGACTTCAATGTCATTTTCGCGGCAGATTTGGTTCAGGCGCTCAATCTCTGCCATGGTACACTCCCCGTCAAAATCAATGATCAGGGTGGAAAAATCTTCTCTTTCTGAAATAAGATGATATGTTTCCTGCAGACGCCTGTGATTTCCCTGAGATGTCAGGAGCAGTAATTTTGTCCCCAGCCGGCTTACATAATCAGGAATATCTTTGAGAATATCTGTACCCTGAATATAACGGGACGGGGATAGAAAAATCTTTTCTTTCATTCTGATCGCCTCTGCTTTTTATTTGATGAGCTGATTCTATCAGTCTTTTCAAAACGGTACATCGTCATGGATGACTAAATCAAAATACAAATCTGTGCAAATTTTACGTTTTTGAAGAAATTGATTTGCATTTCACTGAAAATTCTTCCTTTTATCCCCGGCAATTGTACATTTTTTTTAATCATCCAAAAATGCAGTTCGTTTCTGCACAAAAAGGTTGCACAAATATACAAACGTCCCTCCTCTCTGTGCAAATTATGTTTCGATTCCCCGCACTCCTGGTATCTTGTCATTTCATGAAGAAAACAGCCATATGCTATATGATACTTATGAAAAATCTCTGTTCATTCTTTCATTTTTTCAGACAGGCAAAAGGCATCGGCAGCTTTACGCTGCCGATGCCTTGAGAAAGGGTAATGGGGTTCTATTTGGCTTAAATAGTATATTTTACATAGGAAGGAATGATAAGCTCATTATAATAAATAGTTACCGCCATCTGCCATACAGAATCTTCTTCTTCTTACGAAGGACTGTGGACCTGTTACACCTTCTCCTGTAGGTGTTGCAATTGTCGGTGAATTTGTACCGGAACCGCCGATACCAAATGCGGACATCGTTCCACCGTTCTGTACAAATACAGTTGTGTTGATCACCGTACCAAATGCTGTTACACGGTCAATATTTTTAGACCAGATCGATGCGGAATGTTTGCAGTCATGCTCTGCATTTACTGCACGTTCCATTGCTTCCTCAAAGTCTTTGCATCTTACAACCGGAATGATCGGCTGCATCTGTTCAACCTGAACATACAGATCATCATTTTCAGCTTCAAAGAATGCCATTCTCGGATCAGCATCTTCCGGAAGTTCAATGCCGGCTGCCTTCAAGATTACTTTCGCATGTTTACCTACAAAATCTTTATTGGTAGCATGACCACCGTCTTTTGTCTCCACGATACCAACCGCAGTTACCTTATCAGCCTCTTCTCTGGTCATTCTGTAATTGCCCAGTGCTTCCATCTCATCCATAAAAGCATCAAAGATTGCATCTACAACAAAAATTTCTTTTTCCGCAATGCAGAGCAGATTGTTATCAAATGTTGCGGATGCAAGTACACCTGCTGCCGCTTTTTTCAGATCAGCTGTCTCATCAATAATAGATGGTGGGTTACCAGGACCTGCTGCAACTACTTTTTTGCCTGCAGACATAAGTGTTTTAACCATTCCCGGACCACCGGTACCAACCAGAAGTTTTACTTCCGGTGCAAACATAATGTCATCTAATGTCTCCATTGTAGGATGCGCCGGCATGGTACAGATATTTTCCGGGCCACCGGCATTTACGATTGCCTGGTTTACACCCTGTACAGCTGCTGTTGCACATCTGATGGATGCCGGATGTGCATTAAATACAACGGTATTTCCGCCTGCCAGCATACAGATTGTATTTGCAATAATTGTCGCGATCGGATTGGTAACCGGAGTTACAGCACCGATTACCCCAAACGGTGCGTAATATTCAACGGTTAAACCTTTTTCAGAAGCGATCACACCGGTCGGTACTGCTTCTGTTCCAGGTGAAAGCATGATAGCACCGGTATCTTTACCGATCTTATCTTCGATACGTCCGTATCCTGTCTCTTCATATTCCAGCTTTGCGAATTCTTCAATACGAGGCTGGAGTTCCTTTCTGATCTGAGCGATGAATCTCTCTCTGTCATCGAGACCATAATTTTTCACGAATTCTTTCTGCGCTGCTGCTGCCGCTGCTACGGCTTCTTTCGCTGTGTCAAAAATACCTAAATTTCCCATTTTGATACCTCCTGTTTTTTGCTTTAAAATTAGATTTTTGGAATTCGATGTGTGAATTCGTCGTGTTAAGCATATACTAATTTTTCTCTCCTCTATTTCCAACGTTCATAATGCACGAACCACATATCCTGTTTTGTGCATTAAACACATTTTAGAAAAACAGACTCGATGTTACCATTATCTTAATAAAGCACAGGAGGTATTGTTATGTCTGAATCGACAGGAATCGTATATAATATTCAACGTTATACCATTCATGATGGCCCGGGCATTCGAACAGAAATCTTTCTGAAAGGGTGTCCGATGCATTGCAAATGGTGCAGCAATCCGGAAAGTATCAATCCGGCCAGAGAAATCGGCATATATCCCGCATCCTGCATCGGTGTCAGGGAATGCCATTCCTGTATCGACAGCTGTATTCTGGATCCGGCTCCACTGATTGTAAAAGAAAATAAAATTGTAGGGGTAGATCGCACAAAATGTCCGTCAGGCTGTCAGAAATGTGCTGACTCCTGTTTTCTGCACGGCATAAAGAAGTGGGGAAATGAAATGACGGTTACTGAAGTTATGGATGAAGTCGTACGGGATATACAATTTTATAAGAAGTCCGGCGGCGGGCTGACGGTCAACGGCGGTGAAATAACCACGCAGCCTGAGTTTGCAGTTGCGCTTCTCAAAGCAGCCAAAGAAGCCCATATCAATACTGTCGCAGAAACTTCCATGTTCTGTCGTTTTGATACAATTGAAAAATTCTTTCCTTATACAGATATTTTCATTGCTGATATTAAATCTATGGATAATTCCGTACATAAAAAATGGTGTGGCGGAGATAATCGTGTGATCCTGGACAATATCAAACGTACTGTTGATGCCGGTGAACAATTGCTGATCCGGATTCCCGTTGTTCCGAATATCAATGATACGGAAGAAAATATCCGGGCAACAGCAGCTTTTATCAAAGATCAGTTACATAACAATGTCCTGCAGGTACAATTGCTTCCTTACCTGAAAATGGGCATTGAAAAATACGATTCTCTCGGGAAATTTTATCCGATGGGAGAAAATTATGAACCTGCGGATCTGAAAACCAGGACTCCGCATATCAAAGCACTGGTAGAAATTATGAAAGAATACGGCAACCCCGCTGTTTTCAACTCTTCCACTTCCTATCAGTACCGTATCAAAGAGTTACCCACAAGTTCATGCAGCAACCTCAATTGTTGATACTACAAGATCATGATGCGCTGCAAAGATGCAAACCACTTTTTCTATTATATTCACTTACATCACAAAACAGTATTCAGCGCAACACAAACTGTTTTACTCCAATGGAATGCGGGTAACATTCCAAAAAAAGAAACCGTAAGATCAATCGTCAGGTCTTACGGTTTCTTTTATTCTATATCTAAATATATCAGATTTGAAATAACCACCTTTCACTGCAAAAAGACTGAAAAGATTTTTTAACAGAATATATCTTAAAATGACAATATCGAAAGTTCATAACATTGGACAGACCTCCCTTGAATTCTATGAAAAAGTTTGCTACTATTACTCACGTTGATATTAATGTACCTTAAAATTTTTTAAGCAAAGAATTCTGAGCGTGCATGTTATATAAAAGGAGGCTCCATTATGGATGAAACATATTCATCAGATCAAAGACATATTTTTCGTGGAGAACTGGCTCTGCTTTTAGTTATTATCATGAACAGCTTCGGTGTCGTACTGATGCTTTACTCCGGTTCCGGCATTTCCGCTATTTCCAGCGTACCTTATGCTTTTTCGGAAGTATTTCCGTTCCTTTCCCTTGGCACCTGGACGTACATCTTTCAGGCAATTCTAATTGCATCCCTGATGCTATTACGTAAACATTTTGTACTGGAATATCTACTCAGCTTTGCCGTAGGATTTGCGTTCAGCATGATGTTAGATTTTTACAAGGGCTGGATTGGGATTCTTCCCTTCAACATTCCAATGAGAATTCTTTACTTTGTAATCAGCTACCTGCTTTTATGCCTTGGAATCGCACTTTCCAACCGCTGCGGACTGCCGATCATCCCGACGGATCTCTTTCCACGAGAACTGTCTGCCATCAAAAATTTCAAATACTCAAAAGTAAAAATATCCTTTGATGTCATATGTCTGGCAACCACCGCACTGATCACAGGCATTGGTCTCGGACGCATCAAAGGACTTGGAATTGGCACCATTCTGGCTGCATTTACCATGGGAAAAGTAATCGGACTTGTCGGGGAAAAACTCGACAAACATTTCCGCTTCGTAACCTTCCGCACGGCACGCTCCTAAATTCTTCTTTGTGTTCATGGCTACACTTAACGTATGAAAGGCAAAATCGGAGCCAAAGTGTAGATGGGAAAAAGAAGAAAGAAAAAGTCCAATGCAAGGCGGTAGGTCGATTTCCGTCATCGGAGCGAGCATAGCTTCGCCTCCGGGAGTGTGTCTGAGTATCCTGCCGGTTTTGCAGGATGCGAGTTCGCGGGAGGAGGCGAAAATAAGCGGCGCAGCGCAGATAGGAAATTGTCCGTGCCTGCATGGACTTTTTCTTTCTTCTTTTTCCCTTACACCGTGAAATAAGAATTTTTACGGTGCCGATACTTCACGGGGAGACGAAGGCAGGCGGTCTAAAACAGAACCAAAAACCCGTTCAAATACAAGACCATAAAGGGCTCCGAAAAAGTTGTTGAAAATTCGGAAAAAGATGGCTCCCGGAAGTCCGAGGATGCCAACTGCAATCGACAGGGCTCCAAATGTATTGAAAATTGCCTGACATCCGTACGTTGCAGAAAGGCCCACACCGATACCTCCGATTACACCAACGTAATTATAAACGGACGGCGGCAGAAAATAATACAATGCCAGAAATACAAAGCATCCTACAATATTACCCGGCACTCTGGCTTTGGCACGCTGTTTGGCATCTTCATGGAATGGCACCAAAATGGACATGGCCGCAATTCCGATCCACATCCGACGTGGAACGTGTAACAGACCGGCAATCAGCATTGCTGTTGTCACACCGAACACCATTGTAATCTGCCATCTGGTTCTCATGGAATGCACATCAAATTCACGAAAGATATCCTTCAGACTGCGTTTGTATACTTTTTTATGATGATTGCGATAATATACGATCATTGTTGCTACTGCACAGATTCCCATCGCGATCAGTCGCTGTGTATACAGATCACCGATTACATCGTAGCCATACAAAAGCAGATAGCTGAGCAGAAGCGTTGAATGATTAAACATCACAACATTATGGCATCCCAAAACCATCAAAATTAAAATACAGATGGTATTTACAAGAAACTCCTGCCCCAGGCCGCCTGCATTTGCCAGACGTGGTCCAAAGGTCAGAATCGCAAACATAATTGCCATAGCGCCCATTGCATGCGGTGTGCGAATGCCAAAATCTGTGAAACGAAATGCCATGACGCACAGCAACGCCACAACACCCACAATACTGTTATCATTACCAAATATTTTGCTGAACCCAATTACTACAGCCATGCAAAAGACCATTGTAATAAAAATTTTAAAAAGATAAATGGCGGTATGACGCATTTTTTCTTTTTTATCTGTACAGCTTCGAATCAGTGCTTTCGAGCCAGCCTGATTGAGCTGCAATTCCTGATAGAATGTCATAATTTCTTCCCTTCATACTTGTTTATAAGATAGTGCATATTCTCTGTCGCAAAGCGATTTTATCTTACCGTAACTTCTCTGTAAAATAAAAATCCCCAATGTATTTTTCATACATCGGGGAGGAATTATAGCACCAGAAACAAAGGGTGTCAATTTATTACCGCCTGATTTTATTTTTCTTTTAGAAATCATGTTACAGTTCATTGATACCATAAATCATGTAACCAATGAACTTGCTGCCATTTACTTTTACTTTTTTTCTTTGAACACAAATATTTTACTGATAATATAATTCAAAATCACGATTACCACCTGTGCGATCAGTTTCACAAGAATACTGTTCCAGTGCATAAGGCTGATAAACACAAACAAAATTAATTCTTCTACACCAAGCGTTGCAAGGCGGCCTCCGAAGAATTTTCCAATTTCCATACACAAATCTCTGAAACAGGTCGTTTTGGACTGAAATACCCAGATTTTATTTGTCACATAAGCAAATGTAACAGCAAAGATCCATGAGATTACATTGGCAATCAGCTCATTCATGTGCATGCCGACGTTAAACCAGGCAAATGTTCCAATACTGACAATTGTTGTCAGCCCGCCAAAGAGTAAATATAACAATACTTCTTTATTTTTCTTATAAAATTTTTCAAAAATACGAAGCCCCGGAAGATGCATCAGGCGATCAAAAATATCTTCTTTTTTCTGTTCCACGTTAATTCTCCTCTTTTGTATTTTTCTTTTCCAATACGTTTTTGGCAATGTATACCGGTCTGTGTTTTCCCTGAATATAGGTCTTTGCCAGATATTCTCCCAGAATACCCATGACCAGCAACTGCACACCGCCCAGGAATAATACCACCACAATCGTGGTCGCATAACCAGGTACATCAATACCAGTGATCAATGTCTGGGCAATGATCACGATTCCATAAATGATTGCAATGGCAGAAACGATTGCCCCAAAAAATGTAGCAAGCTGCAATGGCAGCGTTGAGAAAGAAATGATTCCTTCCATGGCATATTTCAGTAATTTTGTAAAACTCCATTTGGTAGTCCCTGCGAAGCGTTCTGCCGCCTCATACGGAATATACTCAGTCTCAAATCCCACCCAGGAAAATAATCCTTTGGAAAAGCGGAAATATTCCGGCATATCCAGCAATGCTTTCTGCACACTTGCCCGGAATGTTCTGAAGTCACTGGCATTTTCCCGCAGATCTACTTCACTGAGACGGTTGATAAATTTGTAAAACCGATCTTTGCACCAGCTCATAAGTCTTCCCTCATGACGCTGTGCCTGATAAGCCGCTACCACATCGATATCCGGTTTTTCTTCCAGAATATTTACCATATTTCTGACAATCTCCGGATCCTGCTGTAAATCGGCATCAATGATAGAAATATAGCTTCCACTGGCATAATGCAGACCTGCATAAATGGCTGATTCTTTTCCAAAGTTTCTGGAAAAATTCACAACCAGAATATTGTCATGTTCTTCATGTAATTTTTGTAATTTCTTATATGTTCCATCTTTACTGCCATCATTTACAAACACTACTTCGTATTGATCCGTCGGAAACACTTCCTGACATCTGGCATAAAAAGCTTCCACATTCTGTTCTTCATTGTAACATGGAACAATCAATGATAATTTTGTCACATCTTTCTCCTGTCTTCGAGCGTATTTTTCTCTGCTCCTGCAATGCTTTTTACATAAAATCAGGCGTCAATACAGCTTGGATCTGTCTTGCCGCCTGATATATTTCTGTTTTGTTTTTATTTTGCAAGTTCTGCCTGCACACAGTTTAATGCAGCTTCAATGGTATCATCCATATCATAATATTTATACATGCCCAGACGACCACCAAAGATTACATTTCCCTCTTTTGCTGCCAGATCCGCATACTTCTCATAGAGTTTCAGGTTCTTTTCATCATTCATCGGATAATAAGGCTCATCCCCTTTGCTCCATGTCTTCGGATACTCTCTGGTGATGACGGTATCCGGCTGTGTGCCATAGGTAAAATGCTTATGCTCAATGATTCTGGTAAACGGTACTTCATACTCTGTATAGTTTACAACTGCATTTCCCTGGTAGTTCTCCTCACCTTTGATCACTTCTGTCTCAAATTTCAGTGAGCGGTATTCCAATTCTCCATAGCAGTAATTGTAATATTCATCGATCATACCAGTGTAAACAATCTTGTCTGCAAGTTCCATATAAGCTTCTCTGTTTTTCAGGAAGTCCTCTTCCAGCTTTACTTCCACACCATCCAGCATACGCTCGATCATCTTTGTGTATCCCTCTACCGGGATTCCCTGATAATCATCGTTGAAGTAATTATTGTCATAAGTAAAACGAACCGGCAGACGTTTGATGATAAATGCCGGAAGCTCTGTGGCACGTTTGCCCCACTGTTTCTCGGTATAGCCTTTTACCAGTTTTGTGTATACATCCGGTCCGATCAGGCTGATTGCCTGTTCTTCCAGGTTCTGCGGATTTTCTACATGAAAAGCTGCTTTCTGCTCCTCGATCTTCTCCTGCGCCTGCTTCGGTGTTACAACACCCCAGAGTTTATTGAAAGTGTTCATGTTGAACGGGAGGTTATAAATCTCACCTTTGTAGTTTGCTACCGGTGAATTGGTATAACGGTTAAATTTTGCAAAGCTGTTTACATAATTCCACACAGTCTCATTGGATGTATGAAAAATATGTGCACCATACTGATGAACATCTATATCAAGTACTTTTTCCGTATAAATATTTCCTGCAATGTGATTTCTTTTATCGATAACCAGACAGTTTTTTCCAGCTTTTTTTGCTTCCTGTGCAAATACAGCTCCAAATAATCCTGCTCCAACAATCAGATAATCATATTTTTTCATCAGATACCTCCTGTACATCATGTACGATACATAACCTTTTTATTCTGCGCCTTCTTTTGCAAAAACTACTTTAAATGTCTTTAAAATGATTTTCAGATCCAGCTTTAAGCTCCAGTTTTCGATATAATATGCATCTAAACGCACGATTTCTTCGAAATCTGTAATCTCACTTCGTCCGCTTACCTGCCACATACCTGTCAACCCCGGTTTCATACTCAGACGGACTTTGTGATGCAAATCATATGCTGCAACCTCGTCCACTGTCGGCGGACGTGTTCCCACAAGACTCATATCTCCACGGAGAATATTATAAAACTGCGGTAACTCATCGATACTCAAAGAACGGATTATATTTCCGATTCCCTTACCCGGACCTTTTTCACTGCCGATAATACGCGGATCATTATCCATTTTGAACATATTACCCTGCATTTTATTTTGTGCCATCAGCTCTTTTTTTCGTTCCTCCGCATCCATATACATAGAACGGAATTTATACATCTTAAACCGACGTCCGTTTTTGCCGACACGCTCCTGACAATAGAAGATCGGTCCCGGTGATGCCTTATAGATCAACGGTGCCACAAAAATAAAAGCAATTCCGGTGATCGCACAGCCTACAATACCTGCTGCAATATCTGTCAGTCGTTTTAATCCCATCGGAACACTGCTTGCTGTATTGATACTGGTTGTCATACAGGTGTAACCACCAATACGTTCAATGGTTCGGTTTGGAAGTGCATTGTCCGTGTAATCCAGTGCAATATGCACAACTACACCCATCTGAAGCAATGTCCAGGTCAGTTCATTTACTTCCTTATCATCCTGAGACAGTTTGATCATAACCTCATCGATGACATTTTTCTGAACATAAGTTAACAGATTGTCCTTATTACATACAACCGAAATCCCTTCGATCTTTTCATTTTCAAGATCACGATCCATAATTGCCAGACCTGCCAGATTAAATCCGTTATACATACGGTCTGAAAATTGCCGAACCATTTCTGTCGCATATTCCTGTGTACTGATAACCAGGAAATTCGGCTGATTCTTACCTTTCCATACAATCCGGCGCACATTCAGTTTCCACAGAAAACGTCCGACCAGCATAAAAATGATCGTAAATCCAAAGGAAGTCAGAAATACCTGTCTGGAAAACCAGAAAGCCTGCTTTGTCACGTACAGATACGCCATAACCAGTCCCCACATTACAATATTGTGAACCAGTACAGACTCTATTTCACGTATAAAACTACGCTTCAGAATATTTTTGTATGTGCTACGCAGCAATACATAGCAGATATCAATGATAATCAGCAAAATATTTACATGGGCATACAGGCTTGTCTCTCGATAAAGCCGCAGTGTGTCATGCCGGAAGAAGTAAGAGACCAGATATGCAATCTGGATACAGAGCAGATCAATGATCATGAAATCTATATGCTTCCACCAACCATACTTTTTCTTTCGATTCATAGCATCCCTCGTCTTAGATTCTAATCTTTATACTTTATTTGTTCGCTAACCGGTTCAATCCACTGAAGAATGCACGGATTGTTGCCTTTGTGATATTGGAGCTGTCACCTGCACCAAACAGTACTTTTCCGGTGCGGTTGTCTCCCATCTCGATGTAAGCAGCTGCTCTCGCATGTGAACCGGATCCAAGTGCATGCTCGGAATAGTTCATAACGCGTACATCAAGGTCAAATTCTTTGTTGATGGCTGTCTTGACAGCATCCAACGGTCCGTTACCTTTTGCTTCAATATGATACGGTGTTTTCTTATACTCAAAATCAATGGTTGTGACACAGTCTTTGTCATTGACATCTTCCACACGGATTTTCTTGAACTCGAACGGATCATCCAGTGCGATATATTCATGCTTGAATGCATCAAAAATCTGCTCCGGTGCGATTTCACCGCCCTGCTGCTCAGACATTTTCTGGATAACGTCTGCAAATTCCTTGTGCATCTCTTTCGGTAATTTATAACCATACATAGATTCCATAACAAAGGCTACACCGCCTTTTCCGGACTGGCTGTTAATACGAACTACCGGCTCATATTCCCTGCCGATATCTGCCGGGTCGATTGGAAGGTACGGAACCTCCCAGATGCCTGTGTTGCGTTCGCGCAACGCGTGCACACCTTTATTAATAGCATCCTGATGAGAACCGGAGAATGCGGTAAATACCAGTTTTCCTGCATACGGATGACGCATGTCGATATCCATCTTGCAGCATCTCTCGTATACATCAATGATTTCCTTGATATTCTCAATATTCAGCTTCGGATCAATGCCCTGTGAAAACATATTGTATGCCACATTCAGCACATCAATATTACCGGTACGCTCGCCGTTTCCGAATAAAGTTCCCTCTACACGGTCAGCTCCTGCCAGCAGGCTCAGCTCTGTCGCTGCGATACCTGTTCCTCTGTCATTGTGAGGATGAACACTTAATATTATAGAGTCTCTGTTTTTGAAATGTTTATGCATCCATTCAATCTGATCTGCATATACGTTTGGTGTATTCATCTCTACGGTTGCCGGAAGATTGAAGATGATCTTATTTTCCGGTGTCGGCTGCCAGATATCCTGTACAGCAGTACAGATATCAAGTGCGAATTCTACCTCTGTACCTGTGAAACTCTCCGGTGAATACTCAAGCTGGATATTGCCGTCAAATTTTGCCGCACGCTCTTTTACCATTTTTGTTCCGTCGATGGCAATCTGCTTAATTGCTTCTTTATCTTTATGGAATACCACATCACGCTGAAGAACAGATGTAGAATTGTAAATATGTACAATTACATTCTTGATTCCCTGAATTGCTTCAAAAGTACGGTCGATCAGATGCTCTCTGCACTGTGTCAGAACCTGAACCTGTACATCATCCGGAATCATGTTCTCATCTACTAATTTTCGTAAAAAATCGTACTCAATCTGAGATGCTGCCGGGAAACCGATCTCAATCTGTTTAAAACCAAGTTTTAACAGTAACTGGAACATTTCCATTTTTTCTTCTACATTCATCGGGTCGATCAGAGCCTGATTTCCATCACGCAGATCCACGCTGCACCAAAGCGGTGCATGCTCAATCTCTTTGTCCGGCCATTCACGATCCGGGTAATGTAATACCGGAACTCTTTTATATTTTTTGTAATTTAACATATCTATCTCTCCCATGGTATAACATCCTGACGGGCACTTTCCGTCCTTCTTTCTCCATTTCTGGCAGAAACTGCCAGATTTATGTCAAAAAAGCGCGCAAAGTCCCTGTTATATTTTCCTTGCTAAATATACATATTATATCATCTATCTTAACGTTGCAAGATGATTTTTCTGAATAATTCATGAAGTTTTCTTAAATCATGCACGAATTTACCCTTTTTTACGTTGTGGAAAGAACTATTTTTGCGAAGTAGCTATGCTCTCCCGGATCATTGTCTCCAGTGTCACATATTCTTCCTCCGTCAGTTCCACATCTGCGTACACCGCTTTTTGCAAAATCTGCAGATACAACGCCCAGTTCTGTTCCGGATACAGGCTTTTCAGATTTTTTGCATATTCACGGTCTCTCATCCATTTTCCTGACAGTTTTTTGTGCTTCACCAGCCACCGGTAAAATCTAAGGTTCTGCATCCGCGCCGCCTTGCTGTAACGGCCACTTCTCTCTGCCCGTTTCAGTGCATTTCTCCAACGCGCTGCTCTGCGCTTCTTTTCAAGGAAAATAAAAATCAGTACAAATACTGCTGCCGCAATCGGAAGAAACACCTTCGCTGCATTTTTCCAGTCAATCTGTGCACTCAGAGATGTACCCTGTCCTTTTTCGTCTCCGCCGGAGCCATCTGCTCCGCCATTGGATGTCTGATTGTTTTGTGCGTCAGAACCAGTGGTTTCCTCCTGTGACGACAGATCTGCCGGCTGTGTCTCCTGCTGATTTTGATGATTCGCTTCCTGATCGGTCTGATCTGTTGCAGTATTCTGGCTGGCATCGTTATCTTTATTTCTCACTTTGTCCCACTGTGCAGATTCTTCTGCTGACGGTGTCATCTCCACCGGAACCCATCCGTAATCATCCAGATAAACTTCCACCCATGCATGGGAATCGGAATCCGGCACGGAACATTCATAGCTTTTCTCCACCTGCGAAGTATCCAGCTTAAATTCAGAAGCATCCACTTTGTAGCCACTGACATAGCGCGCCGGAACTCCAAGTTTTCGCAAAAGCAAGACACCTGTCGAAGCAAAATGCACACAAAAACCACCGTTTTTCTTCTTTAAAAAGAACTCTACCGGATCTGCGTCACCGGAATCCGGAATATCTTTCCGGTAAGAATATGCACTTTTTAACGCATCTGCCACGTTATTGCATATGGTCAGTCTGGCAGAATTTCCCTGTTTCGGATCATTCAACATCCTCTCTGTATCCACATATAATCCGTGAAGTTCAGCTACAACTTTTTCCAAAGCAGGCATATTCTCCGGAACATCCAGATAATTTTCCTGCACATACCGGTTATATGCATTATAAAATGCATCGTACCTGGAAAATGTCTGATCACTGTTATAATAAAGTTGGGACAGCATCACATCTGTCCACAATTCTTCCGCGCTTCCACCTGCCGCAATCACGCTGGTATCCAACATATTTTTCGGTTTCCGGAACTGATAATCTCCTTCTGCCGTATACTCCCATGTCAGCGTATCGGTTTCCAGACCATACGGCAGGTACATAATGTCGCTTTTTAACCCAGTATACTCGATATCATAGAGCGTCTCCTTCAGTCCATATCCTATCAGACTGGAGCCGCTTTCCAGAAGATCCAGATATTTCCGACTGGATTCATTTGCCACCGCCATCACAGGATCCAGATCCTGACAATCTTCATACTGGGAAAACTGATCTGCTGTCAGCGTAAATTCCTTTTCCCTTGTCCATTTGCCATTTTTATACATGTCCGCATAGGTTCCCCTCAGATATAAAGTATCTTCCGGTTTTTCATCCGTCTGCACATGAAGCACTTCTTCCCCGGTATACACCGGATACTGATTGGAAATTTTGCCATTTTGCACATCCGAAGCACCGGAAAACAGCTTTGCAATCTGCTGTTCTACTTTTTTCTGCACCGGAAGTACCTGATTTTCCTTCGATGCAAACCAATCCGCCGCCACGGAGCAGACCGCTACAGAGAGCACCAGCGAACCTACAAGCATGCCGGTCAGCAGACTGCTCATTCCTATCTTTTTTTTCTTATTCCAACTGACAGAAGCCAGCAAGATCAGGCAGACAATGGTTCCGGCAAGTCCTGCAAAATCCGGTCCTTTCCCCACGAAAAGTCCAAATATCACAACAGCTACTGGCAGCAATGCCATCCAGATACCGTTTTTCCGCTCTGCCGATACCGTCTGTAAAACAAGGAAAATTGCCGATGCCGCCAGATTCAAGAACATAATCCCACAGGCTTCCAGGACATTTGACCCCTGTGCAACAACCACAGTTCCACTGCCTGCAGCATCATGAACCACATCACTGATTTCTTTATAATGATTGATTTTTTCTGCTATCAACTGTTCCACATACCAGAACCCCTGCTCCAGCTGATCTGCATGCACATATGCCACCCGAAGCAGCACAATCGCAAGAATCACAAAGAGCAGCATATTTCCAATATGCCGCAACCATTTTTTCTGAAACCGCTCACTACATACGGTATTCCATATGCTGCTTCCTGCAGCCACTGCTCCGCCAAATACAAACACCCAGGTAGAAAACTGCAACACTGGAAATAACGCGGTCACCAGCCGTTTGGTACTCCACAGCACCACTAACGCGATCACACACGAAAAAACTGCCTGTAAAACAACGTTACAGCACCAGTTCCATTTCCCCCATAGACTTGCTGAGTTTTTCTTTCTCCGCTTTTCCAATAATTTCATCCTCACATTTAATTTCCAGATCCATTGTTACCACCAGCAGGTGAACCAGATTTTCATACCGGCACTTTTCCTTATACATCTGCACCACGTCCACCTTCTGCTGCGTCTGCGCTCTTAAAAAGCGGTACAAAAACAGATAGAAGCTCTCCTCGTCATCCACTCTGCTCCGCACAATTCCCGCATCTTCCTCACTGTACCATGCCACATAATGCGCACATTTCTGATCCATCAGGGAAAAGGACAGACCTGCCACCAGTTTCAGGTATGCATTCCGGTCTGCACCAGATTTCTTTCCTGAAAAATCCGTCAGGATCGTAATGGCACATGCCTTTGGCATACTGTGTTCCTTTACCATCCACATATCCGCTTTTGCACTCAGTTTCCAGTGAATGTTCTGCACACGGTCACCCCGCTGGAATTCCCGCACATCAAAAAGTTCCGACGGATCATACCCCGGTCGAAATTCATCATACCTGTCCGCATCTCCGAAAAAATTGCGCACCGCATCCGTCAGATGCACCGGTACATAACAGATTTCCGGTAACACATCCACAGATACACATTTTTTTACTTTCCGAACCACATAAAAAAATCCTGTCAGATCGTAAATCCGCACTTTTTTCAGTCCAAATTCATATCTTCCCGCTTGTTTTAGCTCATACGGATACGCTGCATTTCCCAAAAACCATTTTTTCTTCTTTTTCCCGGAAAATGTATTTCGCACTTCCAGCAAACAACGCACTTTTCCCGGCTGTAATTTTCCTTTTGTCTCCACCGGCAGATTTATCGTAATCTTTTCATTCTGTGAAGCCATTGCAAGTGGAATCTCCAGCCGCGCACTGCTATTTTTCCAGAGCCAGAGTAGCTCCACATAGCTGAAGATCATAAAAAAAATCAAGGCAAATCCTGCCAGTGCCATGGCTGCACTTCCGTAGATCATTGACATATAAAACAGCCATACAATAACTGCTACCGCTATCCCCAAACGCCCCATAAATTCTTCTCCAAAAACTATCTTTATTGCTATTCCTTATTTTCTCTATAATTCAAGTCGAACGCACGTGAGACTTGGTGCGTGATTCTGGTCAGCGAAAGCTGACATATTCTTCTCAGAATCACTGCACATCTACACTTCGTTCCGGTCGGCGCAAAACCATTGTCTCCCAGACAATGTGCGCCCCCGCGGAGCGTTTATCTCAGTCGGAGATTGTACTCCCACTGAGAAAGACTTGTTATTACTCACCACTTGCAGAAGTGGGAGTCTTCTCGACTGAGATAAATTACGAATATAGCAGTTTCCTATCAAATGCATTCCAAGTACATTTCAGATTCAATGTTCCATTCCATACCATTACATAGAATACTTCTTACGCACTTTTATTTCTGCGCCGTCGGTTGCGGTACTTCTTTTAAAATCTGCGCAATCACCTGAAGTTCCGTCACATGCGCCGCACGGGATCGCGTATTCAGCACAATTCTGTGTCTTGCCACATCTGGAAATACTTCTTCCACATCCTCCGGAAGCACATAATCCCTTCCCTGTAAAAAAGCCCATGCTTTTGCTATTTTTGTGCATGCAATCGTACCGCGCGGGCTTAACCCCAGATCAATATACTGATTGTTACGGGTTGCCGTCACCAGCTGCACAATATAATTGTAGATTTCATCCTGTACAAACACTTCTCCGGCTACTCGCTGCAATTCACACAAACCTGCCGCATCAATGACCGGGGAAATTGTCTCCTGCTCCTCCGATGCACTTTTTCCACGGGCAATCTCGATCTCCGTCGCCACATCCGGATATCCCATGCTGACGCAGATCATGAATCGATCCAGCTGGGATTCCGGTAAAAGCTGCGTACCGGCGCTGCCCTTCGGGTTCTGCGTCGCCATGACCAGAAATGGCTCCGGCATTTCCCGTGTGACTCCGTCCACGGTGACGCACCCTTCCTCCATAACTTCCAGAAGCGCCGACTGCGTCTTCGGACTCGTCCGGTTAATCTCATCTGCCAGAAACAGATTGCAGATCACCGCCCCCGGATAATACACAAACTGTCCTGTTTCCTTCTGATACATGGAAAAGCCAAGAATATCTGCCGGAAGAACATCCGGTGTAAACTGCACTCTGTGATTTTCCAGCTGCATCGCCTGTGAAAAAGCAACCGCCAGTGTCGTTTTTCCAACTCCCGGTACATCATCGATCAAAATATGTCCACCCGCCAACATTGCCGCAAACACTTTGCAGATAGATGTATCTTTTCCTTTAATCATTTTTTTTACTTCCTGTATTACCTGTTCTGTCTGAATCATATTTTCCCCTTTAACCCTCTCGCTTTTATTTATCGGATATCTCTGAGCCTTCTATACTCATTTCTTTCATAACAAATTTCTTCTGCATATCTGCTTTTCTGAATTATAAGTCTTTTTAATATACATTTCGCTATTGTCTTACTATACTTATCAATTATAACTTTTATATACACAAATCACAACTTAATATTTTCTGAATAAAAAAAGCCATTCAGGTCTATTTTTCACCAGAACAGCTACACTAAAAAAATTCCGTACAAACGGAATTTTCATCTTTTTTATATAATTTCTAAATGGGAAAACTTACTCAACATCTATGATAGCATATACTAACTCAAGTGTCAATATGTATTAAGTTCAATACAATCGCAAAAAAGTGCCCTTATTGATCGTTTTGTCTCATAGAACGCTTGCATTTTTGGATTTTTTATATTATTATGAGGAAAAGCTTATGAGAGCTTAACGAACAAGTATTTTTTTAAGGAGGAAAAAAATTATGGCATACGTAATTAGCGATTCTTGTGTAATGTGTGGCGCATGTGCTGGTGGATGTCCAGTAGGTGCTATCTCTGAGGGAGATGCTCAGTACCAGATCGACGCTGACGCTTGCATCGATTGCGGCGCTTGCGCAGGTACATGTCCTACAGGTGCTATCGCAGAGGCTTAATCATATTTTTGAGTCCTTATTAGCACATAGTGAATTAAGAACATTAAAAGAGCTGTTGCTTAGGCAACAGCTCTTTTTTATCCAAATGCATGAAAATGCACGTTTTCATTTTCTTCTTCTGATCACATCTATTGCCTGTAAACCACCACAACCATACTTCTCTCAGGCAGCGTCACGCATCCATTGATCTGAACCTCCTGCTCCGTCACTGCAGATTTCTCCGGCAACCCTTCCGGCATCTCGCCGGTTCCCTGTAACGTCCACTGCTTTCCAGATGCACTTACCGCTGCTCCATCAGCATCTTCCAGTGACAACTCAAAATTCTGATGCGTTGTATTAACCGTTTTCACAATGATGTTTTCATCTTCATCCATGGAAACAGACACATAAATTCCCTTTTTTCGCAATTCCACATCCTGATCATGCAGTAACACCGTATGACTGCCTCTGTGGTTTGCAAACAGCTTCTGCACATAGTAATTCGGTGTCAGATACACCTCACGGTCATCAAACCAGATCATATCCGGCTTCCACTGGCTATGCCCGATCCGATTAAATAACGGTGCGTAAGAAGCAAGTTTTACCACATCCGCATTTTTCTCAATGCCGGTCAGCAATGCCGCTTCGGCAAGAGCGCTCTCCATGGAATTTTCCCGCGCTTCGGTGTGTGCCGCATATTCTCCCGCAAAAACTGCCACGTCCCGCGGATAATCATCGTACATTGCCACATGGTCGTACAGCCACTGTGGACTTACATAATAATGCTCATCCACCGCATAACTGAAATTCGGATTTTCCTTTGCTTTTTCCCGATAATACTTCCATGCATCTTCTGTAATGGAGCACTCCATAAACGGTCCCGCCGTTCCAAGCAATCGAATCTCAGGATATTTCGCATGAATAGCTGCCTCAAAACGTTCATAACGGTATCTCAGATCCAGGTATTGCGTCTCCCACTGCTCATTTCCAACAGAAAGGTAATCCATACCGAAAGGCTCTGGATGTCCCATTTTGGCACGCAATGCGCCCCATTTACTGTCCACCGGACCATTGGCAAACTCAATGAGATCCAATGCATCCTGCACATATTCCTCAAATTCTGTACTGTCAGAATCCACCATTTCTGTAGAACGGAACTGACACGCGGTGCCAATATTCAGCACCGGAAGCGGTTTTGCCCCCAACAGCTCACACAACAGAAAATATTCATAAAATCCAAGTCCGAAAGACTGTCCATAATGCGCATCCGGCCGTTTCGTCATCGGATCATTTTTGCCCCAGTCATCATCAAAAGCCCACAGATTCGGAATATAACGGCGGTCTTTCACATCCCCTACTGTATTTTTCCAATAATAACGGTTGTCCAGACTGATGCCTTCCACAATACATCCTCCCGGGAAACGCACAAATCCCGGTTTGATCGCCTGTAGTGCCTCAAACAGATCCTTTCGAAAAATTCCTGACACCGCATCTTCCGGAATCATTGAGATCAGATCAAACTCTACGATACCCGGCGCATCCAGTGTGATTGCAAACTGAGCACCGCGGACATCATCCAGCGCGGTAAGTACCGCTTCATATTTTATCCACTCATTTCTACGGCATTTATCACTCTGATCCATCTGATGGATTTTTTCAATATCCGGATTCAGCGTTCCATAGCCGACTTCCATCGGAATCTTCAGGTCGCAGAATGGTACATAGGGAACCGGTTTCACCGCTTTTACTTCTGCCTGTGCAAAAATCTGTCCATCCCTTTGCACCGTTATCTGGAACCATTCACCTTCATATGCCACACATCTCGCATAAAAAGAGACTTTGTAAGTATGATCTTTTTCTAATCGAATGCCGTCATATGCTTTATTTGTAAATCCCTGTCCTGCCTGTTTTGCCGTAAAACGCAGATAATGCGGATTCACCGCAGACACCGGAGTTCCTGTCACATACTGCATCAGCGGCTCCTCTTCTCCTGCCTGATACAGCGTTTTCCACGCATATCCAAAGTCATCCACTGCATAAAATCTGCCCGGATTTCCATAGGCTTCCTTCGCCTCAAAAGAACGATTTTCGATCAGTTCTGCATACAGACCACCGTCTGCTGCAAAATTAATATCCTCAAAAAATAAACCGATCAGCTCCGGTGCTATCGAAACACCTTTTTCTTTTCCTACCCTCATACTACGTTACCTTCTCTCTAAAAAAACTTCCATCTACACGCTATCTGCTTGTTGTTTCTATCCAATTTATTCCTGTTCCGTGATTCAAGTCGAACGCACGTGAGACTTGGTGCGTGATTCTGGTCAGCGAAAGCTGACATATTCTTCTCAGAATCACTGCACATCCCCGCGGAGCGTTTATCTCAGTCGGAGATTGTACTCCCACTGAGAAAGACTTGTTATTACTCACCACTTGCAGAAGTGGGAGTCTTCTCGACTGAGATAAAAATTTACAATCCACTGTCTCAATTGATCTCCAAACAAGCATCTACAATATAGTTTTTAAATCACCCAAAAACATAAAACTCCAAATCCGACAGCGATCAGCGCACCTGCCACCACATCTTTTACAAAATGCACCCGTCCGCTCACCCGCGCTGCTGCCAGAAATCCCCCTGCCACACAAAGGATCACTCCAAGCGGCATCCACACATACCACGCCGCCATAGCGATAATATAAATTGAAAATACATGTCTGCTCGGAAAAGAATTTCCTTTTGTATCCTTTGGAATCAACGGCTTCACCTGCCATTTTTCGTAAGGGCGCGGCGCATTAAATTTCTTGCGGAACAGACTCACCAGCACAAAAGTCACCGCCGGAACAAGCAGCACCCGCCAAAATCGACTGTCCCTGCAAACCACCAAATACAAAAGTAATGCAGGATAAATCAGATAAATCACATCCGTTAAAATATGATTTACCCGCAGCAGACAGTTCTTCTTTCGCTCCGATGCTTCAAATGGTGCTGCCAATCTGTCATAAAACTCCTGCTTCATCCTGCATTACCTCATTTCGTATTTTTATTTTTCTCTGATGATCTGTACATCCCAGCTGCCAAGTGCAAGTTTTTCCCCTGCTGCAACATCAACTCCCGGGAATGTCTGGTTCTCCTTCATCAGATACTCACCATCTGCTCCGGCATAAACAGTTTCTGCCGGTGTATGGGAATAGTTAAAATAGAACCACACTGTTTTTCCGTTTTCATCTTTCATGCGGCGCACAATAACAGGAAATTCTGCGTTCTGTACTGCATCCGCAATACCAGCTTCCTTCATGGCATCTGCCAGCAGCTTCTGCAGATATTTTTCAGAAGTCTTGCATCCAAGATACTGTGCCGTACCTTTTCCGTAATGATTTCTGGTTACTGCCGCATAATCTTTCCATGCATAGTGATCGTAAGATGCCAGCACTTCTGCGCCTTCCGGTTTCACAAGTTCCATGAAAAGTTCTGCCTGCTCGTCCTCTGTACCGCTCAGTTTCACATCTTTCGGGAAAGTGAAATTGCTGTAAGAAATACCAAGGCATTCGTTTAACACATGCGGGAATGCATCGTGGTATACTTTTACATTTTCGTCCGTATAAGCGGTTTTGAACGTTGTGATCAGGTATCCGCCATCTGCCACATACTGTTTCATGCGCTGCAGATCTGCCTCGCAAGCCGCATACAGAGCCGGAACGATCACCATCTGATAACGATCCATCTCTTTGCAGGACGGCTCAATGAAATCAACTTCCACATTCATCTTGTAAAGGGCATCATACATCCAGCGAACTACATCATTATAAGCAGTTTTTCCCGGACCTTCTGCCGTAGTATCAATACGGAACCAGTCAAGTGCTGACAGTGCATCGTTGCTGACAACCATTGCCACTTTATTCTCTTTTTTCAGATTGCAGAGAGCCGGACTCAATGCCGCGAAATCACGACCGATGGTTTTTGCCTCACAATATACATGATTTTCCTTGAAATCATGGCTCAGCAGACCACGCCAGTAAGTTTCAAAAGAGTTGTGAATGGAATGCCAGTGCCAGTACTCAACCATTGCCGCACCGGATGCCACATGACTGAAGGCCTGCTGACGAAGCTGTCCCGGATACGGCGTCCAGCATGGATAACCCTGCGCCTCGGTCTCAAGAACAAAGTAGTTGTTCTGTTTCAGAGAACGTGTCATATCACCACCGAAGGCGATCTCAGCGCCGGTCAGTTCATCCTGTGTCGGATGGTAAATATCGCATCCTGCCACGGTCAATGCTTCTCTTGCAATCTCAAAATGATTGTTTGCCGGCTGAACGCCGTAAGAATATCCGCGCCACTCAAAATCCAGATTGTGTGTGATAAACTGATCCGGACGGGCATATTCTTTTACAATATTGGACTGCCAGGTCAAAAACTCGGTAACCAGTCCACGGCGGAACTTGTCAAATTCAGCGCCAAGACTTCCGTTGATGGTTCCACGCACATCCGGGAAATCTTCCCAGTTATCCACACGGTTGCTCCAGTAATCCAGACCAAAAGCTGCGTTCATGGCATCGGTGCTTCCATCAAATTTTTCTTTCAGATATTCCACAAATGCAGCCTGCACATTCGGGCCGGCGGTATCGTAATATTTTGTCTCATTATCTAACTGGAAACCAATGATGCATTTGCGCCCCTGACAAACTTCCAGTAACTTGCGGATGACACGCTCACCGTATTTCAGATAGTTCGGATTTGTGATATCCATGATCTGACGCGCGCCGTACACACCCTCGCCCTGATGTGTCACAGCAAGAACCGTCGGATCCATTTTTACCAGCCAGGATGGAACCGCATAAGTCGGTGTACCGATGATAACGTCAATGCCTGCTTCTTCCATGGCGTCCAGCACCTTGGTCACCGTGGAAAAATCAAACTGACCTTCCTGCTTTTCGTAAGTGCTCCAGGTAGATTCTGCGATACGGACTACGTTAATACCCGCTGCTTTCATCATTTTGATGTCTTCCTCTAAACGGTCATACGGAAGATACTCATAATAATACGCTACCCCATACAGTAATTTGTTCATGAAAATGCCCTCCTTTTTTGGTGTTGACAGACGGTCGAAATGCGGAATTTTAATCTGTAAAGCGGCATGCAGGCTCACACGAACAATTTTCTATCTGCGCTGCGCCATCTATTGTTGCCTCCTTCCGTGAACTCACCCACAGCAACATCAGCTGTGGGCTCAGACACACTCCCGGAGGCAACATTATGCTCGCTCCGATAACGAAAATTGCTCTACCGTTTCGCCCTGCATGTCCGCTTTCACAGATTTATTCCTGCATTTCTACACATCAATACAATGCAACATTTTGTTCTTCGTCTTAAATGATTTATTGTCTTATGCATATAATCTTACAGTAAATATTTTTCTATGAAAAGAAAACCATTGTCCTAAAATGGACATCTATTATCCAGCCAAGGTGATTTCTGTAATCCTAATTTATGATGAGTACCAGTTCAACCTCACTGTTGTATCAAATTCAAGTCGAACGCACGTGAAATCTGGTGCGTGATTCTGGTCAGCGTAAGCGGACATATTCTTCTCAAAATTACTCTTCCTCTGCACTTTGTTCTAATGCCTTTAATACTTCTTCATCTTTCAAGTGTACATGAATGCCGTTCACTTCTACTTCATCCGTCAGCGGAATTACAAGGCATGGCACGCCATCGATCATGCGTGTTTCCACAAGACCAGCCTGTTCCGGACTTACTTTCACTGTCATCTGCGGTGTCTTTACTTCAAACTTACGTGTATCGGAAATATTGTTTGCCATGACGGTCATCTGCGCACCGATTTCCTCATCATACTGTTTTTCAAACTGTTCCAGATTTTCCTCCGGTGCACCACTGCGCTCTAAAAGTTTACGCACCTGCATTTTATCCAGTTCCAACGGTTCTCCACTTTCTTTCTGCTCCTCGATCATCTCGTTGAGGTTTTCATGGATGTTACGCACCACATCGTATACACACTCCTCTCCAAGAGTATCTTCTATGATTGTCTGGAAAGATTCTTTCTGCTGTGGCGCTGGAATTGGCTGTACACAGCCAAGCAGCTGTTCGGTAATGTCCGGACAGAGTTCCTTTGCATTTTTGGAATAGTAAAGCAGACGATGAATATCTGTGTTACGATCCTGAAATGCCGGGAATAAAAATCCCTGCTCTGGCATATCTACCAACCAGTCACGAATGCGGTCCTCGATGCTGTTTGTCTCCGCATTATAGCAAAGTCCGGCTTTTGATAATGTTACCGGGCACAGACAGCACAGCACAAAGTTATATATGTAATCCGATGCATCGTCCATTTCCAGACCATCGGATGTTTTCATCGGAATATCATAAGAACCATGCACCAGCAAGATCAGATAATTTTCCGGATGATAATAAGTCTCAATAATGCGGTCATAAAAAGCATCCAACATCGTATCATCTTTTAACTCACTGTCACGCAGCGCCATCAGACTTTTCTGTGTACCTTCGCCCATTTCCTGTTCCAATGGAAATTCCATATTCAGCAGGTTTTTCCCCAACGTACCGGACAGACTTTTCCGAAAAATATCCAGATATTTATAAATTTCTTCTTCCGGAAGGGATAAAAATGCTTCCTTAAACTGCACAACTTTATTTTTATCTGCGTCCACATAACACCCACAAAGTCGGTTCAGACAACAGCGCTCTTTCGTAAATAACTTTTTGATTTCTGTAACTTCTTTTTTATTCATATAAATATTGCTCCTTTATTCTGGCATAAACTTCTGTGTCATTTCAATAAATGCCTTCATCGCCGGTGACACCCATCGGTTTTTGCTGTAGATTACCTGCATCAACATAGACAACTGAAATCCTTTTACGGAAAATAATGCGACTTTTTTCTCTCGCAATGCTTCTTCCAATGTAAATCTCGGAAGCAGAGATACTCCCAGATTTTCTATAACCGCATCGATAATCAGACGGGTGTAACCAATTTCGGTAATAGACGGTCTGCGTCCCCGCTGTTCCACCACATATTGTTCAAAAGCCTGACGATAATTGCAGCCTTCCTCGATCATAATAAAGTTTTCTTCCAAAACGGTATCTAACGGAATATCTTTTTTTCCCGCAAAAGGATGGTTTGCCGGACAGAAAAAACGGATTTCCGTCGGCACTTCATGAGCAGTCATCCAGTTAATATGGTTGATCTTGTTATCTACCGTCAAGATCAGATCCAGCTTGCCCTTTCCAAGCAGTTCCATACATTCCAGCGTCGTTGCCACCACGACCTTCACATTTGCCTTTGGATAACGCTTCTTAAACTCCCGGAAAATGATGCCATAGCGGGATGCGCACAGCGTCTCCATGATTCCAACACTCACTTCTCCGCTTGGTTCTTCCCCTTCCGCAAAATGCTCCAGCGCCATTGCCTCACAGCGTTGCAGATCATAAGCATAATCCAGAAATTCCTTTCCTGCGGCAGAAAGCACCGCACTTTTTCCATTTCGTTCAAACAGAGATACCCCCAATTCCCGCTCCAGCGTCTGAATCTGCATCGTCACCGTCGACTGCGCATAGCCAAGGTCAGATGCGGCTCTGGAAAAATTGCCGATCTCTGCGATTTTAATAAATGTTTTCACATTTCGTAGTTCCATTTTTTCACCATTTACATTATATTCGTTCTGCAAACAGATAACCACACCCACTCAAACCAAACGTACGTAATACGCAAGACTTAAACTCCAATGGAAAATATTACCGATCTTGCTGCATTGCAGAACATATTTTCTCTTACTTGCTATTGTATCGGGAATTTCGATGGAAGTAAACCTTTATCGTTCATTTTTTTTGATTTCACATATCACTTTTTTCAATTTTACAAATAGGTAACTATGTAGTATTCTAATATCAGAAATTGAACGAAATTTCAAAATCACTTTTTTACAACTCTCAACAAACAATCGGAAAAGCCTGTCCAATGGACAGGCTTTTTTGATACCTTGTTTGCGTGGCTTAAAATTTTATTTTAATTAACTTCTCATTATGTTAATCTTGCGCATGCAACACGGCGCTTATTTTTTCCAGGAAGTATATGCATGCGTGTCACTCGGTGCCACGGCGTAAATGGAACAAAGCAGAAACGAACTCCTACGAAAGAACCATTGAAAAATTTTCGTTGTGAGCACTGCGTCTAGCCCGACCGCGAGAGTGTGTCTGAGCCAACAGCTGGTTTTGCTGTTGGTGAGTTCGCGGAAGCGGTCGAAAATAAGCGACGCAGCGCTCACAGAAAATTTTTCAGGTTCTTGTAGGAGTTCGTTTCTGCTTGTTCCAAATTATCCTAAACAAAAATTACTTACCAAAAATCATTTTCGCACAACCATACATTCCGGCATCATTTCCAAGGGAAGCCAATACAAATTTTGTATCCTCACATGCCTGGAATGCACGCTCTTTAAAATGTTTCTGAACAACATCCAGCAGAATCTGTCCGGCTTTTGAAACACCTCCGCCAATAACAAACATTTCCGGATCCGCTACACAGGCAATGGCTGCCAGCGCACCGCCAAGAATCGTACCAAGTGTTTCTACTAATTCCAAAGAAACTGCATCTCCTGCTTTTGCCGCATCAAAAATATCTTTTGCAGTTACTTCCGGCAGATCACGCAAAGTTGTTGCCGTATCATCTGCTGCCAGGCGTTTTTTCGCCAGACGTACAATTCCGGTTGCAGAAGCATACTGCTCCAGACATCCACATTTTCCACAGCCGCAGACATCGGTCTCTGTATCAGACACCTTCATATGTCCGATCTCTCCGCCTGCTCCGTGTACACCGCCAATGATAGAACCATTGATGATAACACCACCACCGACACCGGTTCCAAGTGTAACCATAACACCGTTTTTGCAACCCTGTCCGCCGCCTTTCCACATTTCTCCAAGTGCAGCTACATTTGCATCATTTCCTACTTTTACCGGAAGTCCGATTTTACCGGAAAGTGTTTCTGCCACATCAAAGGTTCCCCATCCAAGGTTTACGCACTGACACACAATACTGTCATTTTTAACAGGTCCCGGAACACCGATTCCAACGCCTTCCACGTCATCTTTACTGATTCCTGCATCTGCCATTTTCCCTTCTAATGCGGCAACAATATCGTCTAAAATAGATGCTCCGTTATTTTCTGTATTCGTCTTAATTTCCCATTTATCCAAAATCACGCCGGTATTGTCAAACAATCCAATCTTACATGTGGTTCCACCTACATCAACACCAAATCCATATTTTTTCATTTTACCCTACCTCGTTATCTCTAAATTTTGTTTTACCCTTATTGACCTCAGTATAGCACAGGCAAACCCGGCGACTCAATGCCAGTTTTTCAGATTTTCAGATATTTTTTTGTCTTTTTCAGAAATATTCCGCGTTGAAATCGAATCCGGTTATGACCTGATGCGTAATCCCCGTCAGCACAAACTGATATCTCTTTCTCAGAATTACTGCACGTCTGCATTTTGTTTCGAATTTCCACTTCTGTCAGAGGTACCGCAGACTTTTTTCGCTTTTATTTCATAAACTTCATCACATAATACAGAAATATCTTCGCGGTTATGGCTGGCAACAATAATCAGTTTTCCTTTTTCTTTTAACTCAAGAAAGAGTTTTCTCATTTCTGCTGTTCCTTCTTCATCCAAACCATTCATCGGCTCATCCAGAATAATAAGATCCGGATTTTCCATAATCGCCTGGGCAATTGCCAGACGTTGCTTCATGCCCAGCGAATATCTGGATGTCCATTTTTTACTTTGCGGATCCAATCCAACACGCTTCATCGTTTCTCTGATTGTATCACGTGTGGCAATCTTTTTTATCCCCGCCAGATATTCCAGATTTTTCATGCCCGACTGGTATGGTAAAAATCCGGGCGCTTCAATGATTGCCCCTAAAGATTCCGGGAAATCAGCATCCCGTCCTATCACCTTTCCATCGGCTACAACTTCACCGGCATCTGCCCGTATAAATCCACAGATTATTTTAAAAAGAACCGATTTTCCTGTTCCGTTTTTACCTGTAATGCCGTAAATATGACCACCGGAAAATTCCAGATTCACATCCTTCAGCACAGCTTCATTTTTAAATTTTTTATATACATGTTTAATACTCAGATGATACATATCGCTCCTCTTACTCCTCTTTTTTCAACACACTCAGACACAAAAATACCCATCCGATAAAAAACTCTGCAACACATCTTCTTATCGGAAAATGAAACACACCGTTTTTTACCATTCTTGTATACATTGACCAAACCGCAATATTCCAGTCATCACAAATTTTATGGGATGTTCCGATAAGAATCATACTGCTCTCCAGAACCAGAACAAGAAAAACTGTCGTAAGCAGATTTATTTTACAGATACCGGTTAACAGCAACAGCATAACTAACAGCCAGATATGGATACTCAGAAGAATGATGCTGATAACATTCTCCTTCATAAACCCGCCTGACGATATTACACTGATTCCGAAAAGTATACTTTCATAAAACAATGTCTGAAAAAAAATTGCTCCTGCAAGATGACATCTCCACTTTTTATAAGATGTATAGCGATATATTTTGAAATAACGATTTTCCTGTTCCCATTCCAATATCATTGCGCCACAGATCATCGGCGGAAATAACACCCACATCCAGCGCATGCAGGATATCAGGTCAGTTGGTACTGCCTTTCCTGAGTTTCCGCTCTCTGCCAACCCACACAATACTTCATGAATCTGATAACCGTCCGCCCCGGAGATAAACCAGAGTATTCCTGCACCCAAAACATCCAAAAGCAATATCATAAACCATCTACATCGATTCATTTTCTTCACCTACATGCAGGAACCAGTCTTTTGTCCTGATCACTCTGCACACACATATCACTTCAATCATAATAATTACTGCAAAATATATCCCTATATTCCTGAATGGCATTTTGTTCACAATAACCAGTTCCAGATCTGTCAGACTAAAAGGCGCAATCCAGAAAGGAACGTGCCACATATATTCCCTGCTCACAGACAATCCGACAAATTGAATCAGTAACACTACCAGATTTCCCCAGATAAAATTTTTCCTTAAACTGATGAGATATGCCAGAAAAATAAGTAAGATACCACAGAAACAATTTGCAAAATATAAAAAAAGCAAGGCTTTATACGGTGATATGTCTTTCAATAATGACGTGCTGGGTATGGATAACCCAAACTTAACCATCGCACTTTTCTGTTCCACACTTGCCAGTCTGATCATTGCACGGCTCCATACATTCCCGATATAGCTGTGCTTTGCTGTAATCATAATGGTGATGAGCAGTGACAGCGCGTAATATGCAAAAATATGAGTTACCATATATAATAAACTGGAAATCGCCCATTCTTTTCTGTTTATCCGATAAATCATCAGAACAGAACGCTCTGTGATAAAAGGGGCATTGGACAATACCAGCAGCAATCCGATAAAAATGATAAATCTGTACACCGGATTTTCCATCATAAGCACCATAGGCTCAGCCAGATGAATGCTCCGGTTTCCCGCATACTGTAAATACTGTACAGATGCCAGCACTGATATTAAAACCCCCAGTATGTATCCACTGATTATTTTTGAACTGCCCAGATTTTCCAGAAGTTGTTGTCCCCATAAATATCGAACTGTTCGTAATTTTTTATTCATATAATTTTTTTCTCCTGAATACAGCAGCACTAAGCACACAGACGCATACAATATAGCCTGTCTGAACAACATACGGAGCGCAGACAGGTACAGAATTATAAAAATCACCTCTGAGCAAAAATAATTCTATCAAAATGCTATATTTTTTGGGAATAATCATCCATGTTGTCAAATAAATGGCAAATACAGCCGTAAAGACAATATATTTATTACATATCATCATTGAAAGCAGCAGGGCAAATTCTGCCCAGAATACACCAAACAGAAAAACAAGTATCAGTTTCATCAACAGTACCAGTGTTCCACCTCCCACTCCGATATAGGGTTCCCATATCATTTGTTCAAGGTGCGATGGATAATACATATTGTCCGGGATTCCACTGGAAGGATGTGTCGTACAGAAAAGGAACAGAAATAAAATCGCGCTCGGCAGCGCTGCCGCAACTCCTCCGGATATTCCGCACCAGAAAATCCTGTTTCGGATATATTTTTTTCTTCCCTGTCGTTGTAATATATATTTCAGATATCCACTGTTCTTATCCTCGCAGTAAGACAAAGCAAACGGCAGGATTGGAAACAGACATGCAAACTGCAAATAATTTGATAATGCCATAGGCAATGCATATGCTGATAAAATATCAACATCTGTCTTCTGCAGTAATCCACCTTCATACAGTGATTCCGCAAACAACGCCAGCGGTATCACAACAGCCGCGATCATCCCGCCATTCAGACAGGAACGTTTAAAATTTTCCTTTACATTCCCCATTGAAACTCTACCTTTCCAGTACACGCATTGATGCATAACAATGGTTTACTGTCATCTGTGGAAACTTCTCCGTAAAAGCTCCATACCGGTGTGAATGTCATATCTGTATTTCCAATATACTCAAGTTTAACACCTGTCAGGTCATACTCTCCCCAATCCGAATTTTGCAATTCTTCTTCAAAGATCTGTTCCACCTGATCCCAGTTCAACAAATTTACCGCTTCCTCCGATTCTATTTCATAATTTCCAATCACACGAAATTCTGATATTCTTTCATCAGACAAAGTCAGCGTTGCATTTGAAATGATATATTGCTCCTGCGCAGTAATTCCCTCAAGATCACAGACCGTAATATTATCAAGTATCGATGACAGATCAAACGTAACATAACGGATATCCTGATCTTCCCATAAACATGCTCCTGTAATCTTGAAATTCAAACCCATATCCTGAAATATCGATTCTGCCTTTGCCTGCTGATCCTGCACATAATCTCGCTGACCGTCAGACCAATCCTTTTCACTGACCATGTCTGCACTGATCGGGAAAATAGATTCATCGCCATTTGTCCCTGAATAGACACCATTATCATAAACAGCCAAGTACCTCGTAACATTGCATCCGTTCTTTAATGTTACAGATGTCTCATATCCTTCCTGCGCTCTGGCATTCTCTGCTAATTCTTCATTTTTCTCCCAGGTTCCATCCGGCTCAAGACGGGCACAGATTTCCTGTACCGGTATCTGTTTTTGTCTTAACTTTCCCTTTACCGGTTTCTGATCAGGTATCTGGATTGGTATATCAATATTCTTACAGGTATCCTCTGTGGTATATTTATAAACGAACCTCTCCGGTATAGATGATAATGCATCATCACTATCATTCTCCGCTGAAATTCCTACTCTTTCTTCATGCGCTACACCATTCTCATTTATTTCAACATTCTGTGGTGTTTTATCACATCCGGAAATCCACAGACAAGCACTTACACACAAAATTCCAAATAAACACACCCTTTTGTTCATACAATAATTCTCCATTTCAACAATCAATTTCTCATACTAACCGGAAACGGTAATCCGCTTTCCATCATGCATTTTTAAACCCTCTACTAAATAAAAAAGAGGATGCTCTTTTGAAAGTACATGTCAAAAATACCGGATTAATATGTCTCGCTGTAATTTTTTATCTACTACCAGAATTGCATCCTCCAAGTCAAAATAACCGGATTTAATCATTTAATCTATTAGTATGCATCTGAATTGAATACACCCTCACTTGTACCTGTTTTCTTTCCATAAACAGTATCTAATCTTGCACCGATTTCATATAATTCACCTTTTTTCCCGTAATTACTTTTCCATGTTCCGGTCTTTCTTCCAGCCGTTTTGAGCCATATGATATTGGTTGCCAATGCCTCTGTTTTTGCATTGAACAAAACATGTGCAACTCCATATGATGGTGTTGTATTATCCGGTAATGTAATCTTGGAAGCTTTTACTACCCAATCTCTTCCCGTCACTGCCTTTGTATTAAACTCCTGCCATGAAGTATTATAATTTTCTTTTGATACTCCATTTAAACTATAAAACTTATATGATGCATTTCCTGCCATCGCTGGTATTACACTAGTCATAACAATACTTCCTGCTAACAAAATACTAGATAAAATAGCAACTGGTTTTTTCATTTTTATTTACCTCCTAAACCTTTTCTAAAAAATTCGTTTTTATGTTTTGTATAACATCCATCAATGATGTCTCTACTATACAAAAACAGAAATAATTATCAACCACTTATGCACGAAACGACATTTTCCGCCCTGTTTTGGTCAATTACATTTTCCATCTCACATAACATCAAAAAAGGCAATTACCTTTCGATAATCGCCTGATTTTCGACCACTATGTTCAGAAAAATCAAAAAAACTGGAACGCACAGCATTTCTCTTAGATTATCTACACGTTCTCAACCAAAATTATTTATTTTTTGTCTTTTCATTCCATTTTCTTGCCAATAAATCTCCTTTTGCGTATAATTATCGTTATAGGGGGATTTATAATGGTAATTGCAATTTGTGACGATGATACTTTATTTACAGAACAACTTTCATCATATTTGAAGCAGTTTTTTAAACGTAACAATTTAACCTGTCCAGATTTTCTGATTTTTGACAGTGGAGAATCACTGTTAGCAAATACAGACAAAAAAGACATCGTTTTTCTTGATATTGAAATGCCTGGTCTTTCTGGAATTGCTACCGGGCAGGAATTAAAAAAACAAAACTCGAAAATTATAATTTTTATTGTAACATCTTACGCTGAATATCTGGATGAAGCTATGCGTTTTCACGTTTTTCGTTATTTATCAAAACCACTGGAAAAGCATCGTTTGTTCCAGAATATGAAAGATGCTCTGCGTGTATACAGTACAGAAAACTGTCATATTCCAATTGAATCAAAACATTCTGTTCATACTGTTGCGGCCTCTGACATTATATATCTGGAAGCCTGCAATCGACGTACAGTCGTCCACACAGTTACACAAGATTATGAATCCATACACACAATTGCTCAATGGAAAGAAAAACTACCAACTGGCAGTTTCTTTCAGCCACATCGCAGTTTTATTGTAAATTTTATGTACGTATCAGATTTTGATCATTCCCTGATTTACCTTTTTCATCGAAAATATACTGCTTATCTGACAAGAAGGAAATACACTGAGTTTAAATCTGCTTATTTGCTATATTTAGAAAGTATGAGGTAATAACTATGCCCGGCATCTACATTTGCTTTTTCATTGTTTTCCTGTTTGAAGGTTTTGTATTTTACCAATATTGTTCCACGATTTTTACTCCCAAATGTTCTATGCTAAAACGTTCTCTATTTATAATATTTGTCTACATAATAATATATGCGATATTTTTGCTTGGTCATCCATTAATTAATTTTTTATTTTTATGCCTTGGAAATTTCTTATTTTTATACTTCTTTTTTAATACAACTTGGTATATGGGATTATTTCATTCTATTATTTCAATTATAATAATGAGTTTATGTGAAAGCACCGTTATACTCATTTTTCCCTATCAATATTCGTATTCTTTCCAGTCATGGAAAGCTTTTAGTATATGGATTATTCCAACTGCTTTAAGTAAATTTTTTTACTTTTTGGCTATGCTTATACTGCAAACTATTTTTTCTAGACAGATTCAAATGGTTTTAAAATTTATACCTTCCCTTTTCCTACTAATTCCCTTAGGAATATCAGTTTATTTTATATTCATATATATACGCTTTGGCGGAGAAACACAATTATCATCTGAACTCAGTCAAATGTTAGTAGTTGGCACATGTCTTCTATTTATATTAAATTTATCTATTGTAATCTTGTATAATTATATTTCCAAAAAAAGTGCTGACTATACAAATCTCCAGCTGCTTCTCCAGCGTGAACAGGATATCTCCGAATACTATAAAACATTGATTACAGAAACAGAAAACAAAAATCGTTTTATTCATGATATCAAAAAACACCTTCAATCCATTTCCATTCTGAATCAAAATGGTGAAGCAGAAAAAATAAATGACTATATTAACACATTGATTAATTCCTCTGAACTTCAAACTTCTGTCCGATTCTGCAATCATGAATTACTGAATGCTATCTTTTGCAGATATCTCATGCAGTGTCAAAACGACAATGTAGAATTTCGAACTGACATACGGAAAGATACCTGTACATTTTTAGATGAAACAGATATGACTTCTCTATTCTGTAATTTATTGGATAATGCACTGGAAGCCTCCAGATATATACCTAATTCATTTATTGAACTTTCAATCCATCAGAAGCCAGAAACTGCTTTTACAGTCATTGCACTCGTAAATTCCTGCCGGGAAAGTCCCTTTTCCGGTACAGATAAACGATTGAAAACCAGCAAGGAAAATAAGACACTTCACGGACATGGGGTAAAAATTATAGAAAGAGTAGTAAATCGCTACCAAGGAAGCATAGACTATTACTACTCAGAAGAAAATCATACATTTCATATGATTATTGCATTAAAAAACCCACGTACATGACACACCATCAATTGCTGAGCTCCTTGAAAATTCTCTTACAAAAAAACATCCCAAAGTACTATGATATCTAACGTACTTTGAGATGTTTTTTCATTTTTTCGTTATCGGATACTAAATTACTATTTGTTTCCAATATCGTATGGTGTTGTCTGGTATACATAATAGTTTAACCAGTTTGAGAACAATAACTGCCCTGCAGAACGCCATCTTACAATCGGTTTCTTGGTCGGATCATCATCCGGATAATAATTATACGGAATATGTGGATGTAATCCTTTCTCGCTGTCACGCTGATACTCCAGCGCCAGTGTATTTGCATCATATTCCAGATGACAAAGTACAAAAAAGTTTTTGGAATCCGTCGTTTTCAAAATCGTAGGACCGCCCTGTTCGCTGTCTGCAATCAGTTCCAGTTCCGGGACTTTATCCACATCTTTCTTCAAGATGCCCACTTCCCGGGAATGTGGTGCTAAAAATACATCATCAAATCCCCTGAATAATGGTGAACTCTGTTTCAAAACGGTATTCGGATAAACACCGGAAAGTTTTTCCGGGTATTCCACGGTCGGTATTCCGAAATGATAATAGAGTCCCGCAAGCGCACCCCAGCAGATGTGCATCGTTGAGTGTACATGTGTCTTTGCCCAGTCCATAATGGTGCAAAGTTCTTTCCAATAATGTACTTTCTCATACGGCACAAATGCCAACGGAGCTCCTGTGATAATAAGTCCGTCGAACCATCGATCCTTTACCTGCTCAAATGTCGTGTAGAAAGACTCCATATGCTGCGTATCCACATGCTGTGGCGTATAGCTTGCAGTCTGCAGAAATTCTACCTTAATCTGAAGCGGCGTATTTGAAAGTTTCCGAAGTAGCTGATTCTCTGTGATCACCTTGGTAGGCATCAGGTTCAGAATCAGTACATTCAGAGGACGGATATCCTGATGCATCGCCCGATACTCCGTCATAACAAAAATATTCTCGCTTTCAAGAACTGCTGTAGCTGGCAGTGAATCCGGTATTTTAATCGGCATATCCTTTTCCTCCTTTTTCTAGTTTCAAGATTCTCCTTTGAATCTTGTAGAACTCTCCTTTGAGTCCCCGCAGATAGTTCTATTCTATCTGTTATCCATAAATAAATCAACACTTATTTTTTTCATAGTTCATGTATCACAGATGTTTAGAGGATGATCATGCCCACAAAAGAATTTATATTTCCTTCTTTAATGTATGTACCACTTTTACGATCAGTGGGATTACCATAGCGATCCACACCACCGGCTCAGCCCAGATAATGCCCCAGTATGCAAACACCGGCGCAAATACAAAGGCAAAAATAATTTTTCCCGCAAGCTCAATGCAGCTGGAAAATACCGGAATCACGCGGTCTCCAAATCCCTGCATGGAATTTCGCAAAATCACGATCACACCGCACACGATAATAAAGGACATATCTACTTTCAAATACATGCTTCCCCAGTAGATTACCTCCGCATCCGTGGTACTTGCCACAAACCGGATCAGCGCACCTTCCACCGTATGACAGATAATAAAAACTGCCACGCTCCAGATTGCCGCAATCAGCAAAGATGCCCGTATTCCCTGACGAATCCGGTCAAAACGCTTTGCACCGTAATTTTGTCCGCAGTAAGTCGCCATAGCAGAGCCAAGCACGCTCATCGGAAGGGACATGATCTCAAATACTTTTCGCGCCGCGGTATGTGCCACGATCACTGTCGTACCAAAGGTGTTGATGGCAGACTGCAGCATGATCGTTCCGATGCTTACCAGGCAGGACATTAATCCCATAGATAAACCACTTTTGTACATTTCCACAATCAGTTCTTTCTCCGGTCGAAAATCTGATTTTTGCAAATGTAAAATCGGGAATTTCCGGAAAATTCGAACAAAACATAAAACTACGGAAATTAACTGTGCCAGCACCGTTGCGTACGCCGCTCCCTGAACTCCCATATGAAATTCAAGAATAAACAAATAATCCAGTCCGATATTGCTGACCGTTGCCAGGATCAGGAACAATAACGGTGTCAGCGAATCTCCGATCGCACGCAATGTATTGGCACACAGATTATACAAAACCGTGGCAAACAGTCCCACGATCAGCACGCTGATGTACGCGTAAGACATTGCAAACTGTTCCTCCGGAACATTCAGCAAATGAAGCAATGGCTGCAATACAAACATCAAAACCACCACCAGAACCGCTGTGGTCAGTACACCAAGCTCGATTGTCATAGCAAAAGATTTTTTCAGCCGTTTCATATTGTCAGCACCAAAGCACATCGCTGTGATCAGGGAAAATCCTAATGTCAGACCATTTAAAAATCCGGTCATCAGCGTATGTAAGGTGGACACAGAACCAACCGCTGCCAGTGCTTCCGTTCCTAATGTACTTCCAACAATTTTGGTATCTACCAGACTATATAATAGCTGAAAAATATTCCCCCAGAAAATAGGGATGGAAAACAAAAGAATCTGTTTCCAAGGGGTTCCTTCTGTCAATGTTTTCGTTTTACCCATTTGTCATAACTCCTTTCCAAGAGTGTCGTGACAGACCCTCATACTGTTGTTTCTTATATTATATAAAATTCAACTCCGACAACTTATTTCTTACATTTTGGTAACCTTAGCAAGTATAAAGATTTATTGGACGAATTGCAAGTGAAATGTTACACTAATGTATAGTGCCCAGTTGATAATAATTTCCTTTTTTACACAAATTTTTGGTAAAAACCGGGAAAATCCACTTCTGGGAAAATGTAGTATACACAATCTACAAGGGGATAAATGAATGGATAAACAGAAAAACAAATATTATTACCTGAAAGGGATTAAGAATGGTATGCCGATCTGTCTCGGATATCTGGCAGTTTCCTTTACACTGGGAATCACTGCCCGCAATGCCGGTATGACAGCCTGGCAGGCGATGCTGACCAGTCTTGCCTGTAACGCATCCGCCGGACAGTATGCCGGATTTACGGTTATCGCCGCCGGTGGATCTTATTTTGAAATGATTTTAATGGAACTTGTGGCAAATGCACGTTATCTTCTGATGTCCTGTTCCTTAAGCCAGAAGTTTTCTTCGGAAACCGGGCTTTTACATCGTATGCTGGTAGGCTATGATGTCACCGATGAAATTTTCGGTGTCGCGGTCTCAGAACCTGGAAAACTGAATCCGTTTTACAACTACGGTATGATGACTGTGGCAATTCCGGGATGGAGTCTTGGAACATTCTTCGGTGTCATTATGGGAAACATCCTTCCGGCAAATATTGTCAGTGCGTTGAGCGTCGGATTGTATGGTATGTTTCTTGCTATCATTATTCCGCCAGCAAGAAAAAGCAAGGTTATTGCGGCTCTGGTCACCATCTCTATGGTTTCCAGCTACATATTCTCACGGTTACCGGTGATTTCCAATATTTCGTCCGGTATCCGCACGATTATTCTGACCGTGGTCATTGCAGGTATCGCGGCGGTGCTGTTCCCGGTAAAGGAGGAAGACGAACATGAAGCATAATATTTATATTTACATTCTGGTCATGTTTGCCGTGACCTACCTGATCCGTGTTTTGCCGTTGACGCTGATCCGGAAAGAGATCAAAAATAAGACCATTCGGTCGTTTCTGTATTATGTGCCTTATGTCACGCTGGCGGTTATGACGTTTCCGGCAATTATGGAAGCGACAAACAGTCCGCTTGCAGGACTTGCGGCACTGATTGTCGGAATCATTCTCGCATGGTGTGGACGAAGCCTGTTTCAGGTTGCGGTATTGTCCTGCGTGGTAGTGTTCGTGCTGGAATTATTTTTGTAATGTGGCTATACTTTAGGATTATGAAAGCGGACTCAGACAATCTTTCCTCGGCAAGCGATTGTTAGCTGCAGAGGTAAGATTGTCTGACTGGCGCTTTCACTAACTTATGTATTAATTACAAGAAACTATAAAAGTTCCTCTGCCATAGCGTCAAGTTCTTTCTCGTTTTCCTCACTCAGAGAAGACATAATTTTTACAGAGTGCTCAAGCCATGTAATCTCTTTGCTCTTCTCAAACATACCTGTCATCACACGGGCAGCTGTCGGAGCCCAGGAACCATTCTCAATCAGACCAATGGTACGTTTCTGATAATTACGCTCTGTCAGATGCTCAATAAATGTCTTCATGAACGGGAACACATCCCCATTGTAAGTTACAGTTGCCAGAACCAGTTTTCCGTAACGGAATGCATCTTCTACTGCCCCTGCCATATCCTCACGGGCAAGGTCACATACAACTACTTTCGGGCAGCCTTTTGCTTTCAGCTTCTCAGCCAGCAGCTCTGCTGCTTTTTTTGTATTTCCATAAACAGATGCATATGCGATCATAACACCTTCGGACTCTACGCCATAAGAGGACCAGATGTTGTATTTCTCAATATAATGTCCCAGATCTTCTGTCAGAACCGGGCCATGTAACGGGCAGATAATCTGAATATCTAAAGTTGCAGCTACTTTCAGCAGGTTCTGCACCTGTGCACCGTATTTTCCAACGATTCCGATATAGTAACGACGTGCTTCGCCATCCCAATCTTCCTCTACATCTAATGCGCCGAATTTTCCAAATCCGTCTGCGGAGAACAGGACTTTATCTGTGCTGTCGTATGTTACCATAACTTCCGGCCAGTGAACCATCGGTGCAAATACAAATGTCAGCTCATGTTTTCCAAGGCTTAAGGTCTCACCATTTTTTACTTCTACTGTTTTTCCGTCAAGGTTCAGTCCACGGAAGAAGTTTTTCATCATGGTAAATGTCTTTGCATTTCCAACGATCTGCGCATTCGGATATTTTTCTGCAAATACTTCGATATTTGCTGCGTGATCCGGCTCCATATGCTGAACAATCAGATAATCCGGTGTTGCGCCATCCAGCACGTTCTCGATATTTGCCAGCCATTCCTCACCGAAATTGCCATCTACGGTATCCATAACGGCGATTTTCTCATCACGGATCACATAAGAATTGTATGCCATTCCGTTCGGAACGATATACTGTCCTTCAAACAGATCCACTTCGTGATCATTTACGCCTACATAAATAATGTCCTCTGTAATTTTCATTGCGATACACTCCATATAATTTTTTACTTATTCATCTCACGGGCTTTTCCCACGATAATAATAGGGGATTAGTCCAAACTACTACGGGTTGCTTCTCATATTATAGCCAGAAATGCCAGCTAGCGCAACTCCTGCTCGAAAAATAATTGTTTTACAACTAATCTGTAATCAGACAGATGCTGCGCCTTCCGGATCTTTTTCTCGTACTTTTCCGTATTTGTAAAAGACCACGCCAGATAAAACCACAGTTCCTTCATTTTAAAAAGTACGTTTCGTTCCCCAGACATCTCCTGCGTATAGTCTGCAAGCAAACGTTCGTGAAACTCCCAGAGGCGTTCTTTGGAAAGTTTCTCAGTTCCCCGGATTTCGCCAAACAATGCTGGATTTGCCAGCACACCTCGTCCAAGCATTACGCCAGAAACATCCATCTGTTTCATTACCTGCTGATATTTCTCTTTATTGAAAATATCTCCATTGTACACAACCGGATTTTTTGATTTTTCCAGCGCATTCAGAAAACTTTCCATCCGCGGTGTGTTTTTGTAGTAATCCGTCTGTACTCTCGGATGAATGATCAGTTCTGACACCGGAAATTTATTGTATATATCCAGCAGATGTTCAAATTCTTCCTCATCTTCCATACCCAAACGGGTTTTTAGAGACAATCGGATATTGAGCTTACTGTACACTTCCTCCAGAAACTGTTCCAGTGCATCCGGTTTTGCTAAAAATCCTGCGCCCCGGTATTTTGTCACCACTGTGCGGGACGGGCAGCCCAAATTCAGATTTATTTCCTTATATCCCAGCTGTTCCAGTTCCTGCGCCGCTTTCAAAAAGATCTCCGCATTGTTTGCCATGATCTGAGGAACCAGCGTAATGTCTTCATTATGCTCCGGCGCAATGTCCTTATATTCCTTCGGGCTGATGCTCCGATTTTGGTTCGGTGCCAGAAACGGCGAATAATATTTATCTGCTTTTTCAAAATAATCTGCCTGTGCATTTCGGTAAATATATCCGCCAATTCCCTCCAGCGGTGCAAAATATAAATTCATACTATAATATTACTCCATACGCTTCTCATTTGTTTTCTAATAGTTATGCTTCTTAAATCTGATATACCTTTGTCTCGTACGGCTCCAGTGCAACCTCGCCTTCGCTCTCTGCGGTTGTATACAGATCTGTCATCCGTGTTTTTAATGTGATATTCTGTTTTTCGCTACTGTAATTCAGTACAAAAATATACTTCGCATCATTTTTCTCACGTACAGCAATCTCACAGTCAGCCGGCAGCTCGATCAGCTCTTTCCACGGATCGATCACACCAGTGTACGTCAGAAATTCTGTCACATTCTGACGGGTAAATGTTCCGCCAAAGTGTAATGTATAGCCCTGCTGTGTGTTGGTGCGGATCAGCGCCGGACGACCTGCGTAATAATTGGATGTGTATTTTGCAAGCACTTCCACATCATCACCTGCCGCAGCCAGAATATCATTGAAAACACCGGTCTCAATCTCTTTACCATTCCAGTCCATGGATACCGGATCATCTGCCGGTCCCACGAAGGTAAATTCTTTTACATCGGTATGGCTTACATTTGTCAGTAATCCCGGCATCGGCTCCATCACGCAATGACCGTGTTTGTCTTTCTGTCCGGTACGCGCGCCGATGATCAGTTTTCCACCTGCTTTTACATACTCTTTCAGCACTTTTGCACGTTTCTTTGTCAAAATCAACGGATGCGGATAAATCAATACCGGATATTTTTTCAGTTCTTCCAGTTCGGTGCTGTCTTTCAAATAGAAAACATCCATCGGTGTGTGACTGAGCTGTGCTGCCACGAAAATCTCTTTTTCGCTCTTTTTCATCAGACGCTCATGCCATACATCCAGCTGTGCATCCCACACGTTATCATAATCTTTAACTAAAGCAAATGCTGCTTTGTATTCTGCGCCGGTCACGCCTTCAATCGCCTGTACCCGATGCCAGATGCGGTTTACTTCTGCCAGTTTACGGTTGTAGCGATTGTCGTAATCTAAAATTCCATGCCAGTAGATCTCGGTTCCTACTGTTGCGGTACGCCAGCGGAAGAAGCTTACATAATCAGCGCCGTGAGCGATACTCTGCATGGTCCATAAAGTCATCTGTCCCGGTTTCGGTGCCGGTGCTTCCATTCGTGTATTCCAGCCGTTTGCACCGGACTGCTGCTCCATAATACCAAAATGTGGGCAGATGGAACGCACTTCTGTCAGATTTTTACTCCATTTCCGGTCGTTGAGGTCATCAGAATGTTTTGGATCTTCGATCAGGCAGTATGCAAAGTTTGGATAGGAATCATAGGTCAGAACATCCAGACACTCGTCTTCCATCTTGTGGTTGTCCACATTGCCAAAAATACCGTTTGTGGTAATGAAATCTTCCGGTTTCTTGTATTTGCGGATGATATCGCTCTGCATTTTGCAGAAACGAATCGTGCTGTCAGAAATAAAACGATAATAATCTAACACTTGATGCGGATTTGTGGAATCATGCACGGTCGTACGCGGCACATAAATCTCTTTCCAGTTTGTATAAGTCTGGTTCCACACAATGGTTCCCCATGCCTCATTCAATGCGTCCAGTGTTTTATATTTTTTCTTCAAAAATTCGCGGAATGCAAGGGTATCGCTCTCGGAATAAAACTCGTCCACTTCACAGTTTAATTCATTGTCAATCTGCCAGCCCACGATACACGGACGTTTGCCGTAATGTTTTGCCACTTTTTTGACAATCCGGGCGGATAATTCCTGATAAATCGGAGAATTGTAATTGTAGTGGCGGCGCATGCCATGATAAAATGGTGTGCCATCCAGACGACAGTTCAATACTTCCGGATATTTTTCCGTCAACCAGACTGGTGGTGTCGCTGTCGGTGTGCCAAAGATCACCTTCATCTGTTCCTCTTCTGCCACATCCAGAAATTCATCAAAAAATTCGTAAGTAAATTCCCCTTCGCATGGTTCAATCTTGTTCCATGCAAATTCTGCGATTCGAATGGTAAAAATTCCATTTTCTTTCATGCGGCGAAGATCGTCACGCCACAGTTTTTTATCCCAATGCTCCGGGTAATAGCAGGTACCCAGTGAAAGTTTTTCCCATTTGAAATTTTGTTCCGCTCTCATAATAGCTTCTCCTTTTTCAATACATTACATCTCTTTGTTTCCACATAATACCAGATGAAAAATCAGTTTCTTACATCTAATATAACCATTTCGGTCAGATACTATCATGATAGCATTTCAGAATGTAGAAAACAACAAAAAAACTGGAAAGCCTTTCGACTTTCCAGCGCCCCTGCCAAGAATCGATGCGACAGGATTTGAACCTGCGGTCTCCGCTCCGCTTCGGTCGGCTCAAAGCCAAGGTCCACAGGACCTTGTGAGCCCTCTGCGTCCCGAACGCAGCACTCTACCAAACTTTTTTCTGCACAAAAAAACTGGAAAGCCTTTCGACTTTCCAGCGCCCCTGCCAAGAGTCGATGCGACAGGATTTGAACCTGCGACCTCTGCGTCCCGAACGCAGCGCTCTACCAAACTGAGCCACGCATCGTTATTTTGTTTTCTGTAGTGCACCGCCGCGCTACTTGACATATAATACAGGAAAAGGTGTTGTTTGTCAACACCTTTTTTCATTATTTTCCAAAATAATTTTTTATTCCCTGTAATAAGCCTTCTGCCTGGTTATTTAAAGTACCGTCACTGTGATCGGAACATGCATTTCCAAGCTCGATATCGACAGATGGTATTGTACTGTAGGATGTCTGCGTTAGGTCAATGCTCATGCTTCCGCCGCCATTGATCTTACAGCCCTGTCCACGCAGTCCATCTACTAAAGATGCACCCAGCGCATTGTGCTGTTTCCAGTGAGAAGCCACCGGCTCCATCCCCTTGATTCCATCCGGTACGGAAATATAAAAGCATCCTTTATCATAGCTTAATCCGTCACCGTCCCAATGTAAGGAAATATGACAGTCTGCTACATTATTGCAGATTACGGTTCGTGCTACATTATCAAGCTGTACGTCAGAGCCATCCCGCACCATCAGCACATCATAACCTGCTGCCAGCAGTTTATCCCGAAGGATTTCTGCCATGCGCAGCGTCACACTGCTCTCTGTTGCACCATCATTAAATGTCATGCCGCCGGAAACTGCCGTTGCTTTCGTTGCACCAGCTGCGGTACTTCCACCGGTTGTTTTGGCTGAGCCATCCGGGTGGCATAAAGTTTTGGCACTGCTTCCACCGGAAGTTCCATGTCCTGCATTGACACCAACAACGATTCCTTTTCGGTTTTCACTTGCTTTATACATGACAGCTGCCCCGGAATGGATCGCTGAATGATCTGCATACTGCCAGCTTCCATCCAGATAAATCTCCTGACGGTCAGCATAGCTTACCGGTGCACTCTGTGCCGGTTCCTGGCTGCTGTTGTCCTGAGTTGCTTCCTGTTCTGATTCCTGAGTCTGTGTATCCTCTGTATTTTGTGATATATCGCCCTGCACTTCTTCTGATTCCGGAAGTTCCACCTGCTCCGGCTGTTCCTCTGACAGATCCGGTGTTTCTCCCTCTGAAATGCTTGTTTCTGCGCCAGTTTCACTTGTAACACTCTGTACATGATTGGAAGATACTTCTTTTTTTCCACAGGATGACAGTCCCACTGCCAATACTCCTGCAAAAGCTAATACCATTAATCTTTTTTTCATCATATATTATTTTTCCTGGCATCCCGGGCAATGTCTTGCCAGATGCTCATCGATCAACTGTTTTAAAGTTACGCTGTCTACATAATCAGAGATAACTTTATACATACCTTCCCAGAAACCTACCGTCGCACAGTCATGATAACGCTCACACTCGTTTTCCGGTGTTTCCAGACACGCGATCGGTGCAAAACTTCCCTCAATCGCACGTAAAATTTCTCCTGCTGTATATTTATCTGCTTTTCTGCTGAGACGATATCCGCCCTGTGCACCACGAACGCTACGCACCAGTCCGGCACGGTGCAGCGGTGTCACAATCTGCTCCAGATATTTGATGGAAATATTCTGACGTGCAGAAATGTCTTTCAGTGAAATATATTTTTCTTCGCCACCATTGACCCCAAGGTCAACCATTAGACGAAGCGCATATCTTCCTTTTGTTGATACTTTCATGTTGCTTCCTCCTTGCAATCTATACCATAGCTGTTCAGGATAGATACAATACTGTACCTTCCCTTTCCCTATGGATTCTGTAAAATAAATTTATTATATTTCATTATATTCCTACATGATATATAGTATTTATTTTAATATACTTTTCAAATTCTTGCAAGGCGGGAATTTGAAACAAAACAAAGCGCATGCCGTTACGCACACGCTCTGTCAGTTTTTTCTTTTTTAATATTTCTGTTGTTTAGTTATTCATATTATCCGTAATGTTATATTCTGCTTTCAGAGATACAATTTTCTGGTTAAACAGTGTATCCAGTGTCTCATATCCGGCAAATGTATTATCTCCGCTCGTGAAACTTTCATCATCTGACCACCAGCTCGCCTCTGGAACATCATAATCCATAATATCTGTATAAAGAGAACCATCACTGTACTGAATTATGTTGTGGAAGTTCACATAATAATACTCTATATCAGATGTTCCATTATTAGAAGTTAATTTATAAATCATATATAATTCATTCTGATTATAATAATAACCATCTGTTGATTGTGACATGCTCCCACCACTTAAATCACAGATTTTGAAGTGGGGGCTTCTTGCTCAATGGCTCTACTGAGCCAAGTATCTACAAGCTATCCTCGCGTGCCCCGCGATTTATTTTTTACCCTACTATGGGATATCTTCCGGTCTGGTTACAGACAGTTTCTTTCTATCCTGCCAACAGCATACGACGTGCTTCTTCACGGATATTGATTGCTGCATTCAGATCTCGGTCCATCTGATTTCCACACGCACAGATGTATACTCTGTCCGAAAGTTTCAGTTCTTTTTTCACCCTGCCACATTTACAGCACTTTTTACTGGATGGAAAAAAGCGGTCCACCCGTATAATTTCCTTCCCTTCCCATTTCAGCTTATATTCCAGAAACTCCCGGAACATTCCATACCCATTATCCATGACACTTTTTCCAAAATGCATACACTGGCTCATTGCTTTCATGTCTATGTCTTCTACTGCAACGACATCATATTCGTCTGCAATTCTGCGGCTCAGTTTATGCAGAAAATCCCGCCTCTGGTTCCGAATCTTTTCATGGCATAATGCAACCCGTTTTTTCTGCCGGAAATAATTCCGGCTTCCTTTCTCACAATGGGATAACTTCCGCTGTTCCCTTGCAAGCCGCTCCTCGCTTTTTCTGAAATAACCAGCATCTTCTTTTTTTATATTTTCTGAAAACACAGCCATTCCACGCATCGCATAGTCGATCCCCAGTATTTTTGCATCTTCATAATCCACTCCTCCTGTTTGGTTCTCACAGTCAGATATTTCATATAAAAGACTTGCATAATACTTTCCGGAAGGTTCCATGCTGACCGTTACGGATTTCAAACGGTATTTTTCCGGTATATCCCGGTGCTTTTTCATACGGATCCACTTAAGTTTCGGCAGTTTTATCCGGTAATCTTCTACCTGAATATTTCCATTAGAGGAAGGAGAATTCTTGCTATAATTTGTTAAACTCTGCTGCCCAAATTAACAATGCATAGTCCAAAGTGCTTTTAGCTTTCTACAATCAGCAGCCAGCTATAAAGAAAAGCTCTGCACTGCCGGGAATAACAACATAACCAGAATCAGTACAAATACCAGCATCATCGGAAAAAGCAGCTTCATACCGGCTTCTTCTCCTGCCTTTCTCGCCTGATTCTTCCGAATCTCCCAGGCTTCCCGTGCTTCTTCCCCCAACATTTCACATACGTCACGGGTTCCTTTTTCCAGATTTCTGTTTAAAATAGATACCAGTCGTCGATACGACGGTAACCCGATCCGGCGTGCAAGCTGCTCATAGGCTTCTCTTTCCCCCATTCCTTTTCGTATATCCAGATACGTCCGATGCATTTCCTTCATATAAATACGCTGTACATAGCCTTTCTTCTTTTGCATTTTCCGATCCATTTCAAGAATACGCTCCCAAGTTCTTCGCAGCGTAAGTCCGACTCCCATCAATAATGACAATTGTTCTACCATTTGTGGATATTCCCGGTTCAGGCATGCTTCCCGATGCTTTGCCTGCCGCCTGATCCGATCCTTTTTCTGCCATTCCAGACAAACTACTGCCGCACCTCCAAGCAGCAAAAGCAGATACCAGTCCGATGTTTCTTTTGTTTTCCAGTATATTTTCTGTCCTTCCGCTGTCTGTGGCAGTTGAAACGTTTCCTTGGTTCGGCTTTTGGCTTCCTGTTTTCCAGATTGCTTCTGAACCTGCTGTCTCAGCCACTGACTGCTCCCCTGCACGGGCGGCATTACCTGCAATGCCCGAATCTCCGTGCGGCTTATATCTGCATAAGAAAACTCCGCCTGCAATGTTACGATCACACCATCTTCCCCAACCTGTTCATTTGCAACCGTTCCATCATCCTGTATCACGGTATAATCGCTGCTCTCATATACCGCCTGCACCAACCCGTCACAAAATGTATTTTCCAGAACCAGATTTCCGGTTATCTCATTTTCGGATTTGTTTTCTCCCAGAAATACCGCTTCCCATTCTTCCACCGCCTGTTCCAGCAGCTGCTGTACCTCTGCATTTTCCCGCTCCACCGGGTGTACCTCAAGATCGATCTGTTGTGATTCCCCATCTGCCGTCTCATATGTAAATGTCCGACTTTCTGTCGGTTCTCCCTCTCCTTGCCGCGAAACCGTCCCTTCCGGTTCGCCCCCATAATTTTGTGAAATAAAAAGCATCACTGACAGCAACGTAAATACTGCCACTGCTAAAATACTGCTCCTGTGTTTCTTCCAACTCTTCCACTTTCGCATCTTCACCCCTTCTACACCGGAATTTGAACAATTTTCTCCGACCAGAAAAACACAACCAGATATCCGCAAAGACAAGCGCTCATCACCAAAACTCCTGCCAGATTTTTATACAATGCCCCTGTATATTCCGGTGAACTCAGTGTAATAAAAAGCAAAATAACCGGCAGTAAAATCATCATCATGCGCTGTTCTGCCCGCTTTGCAGCCACCGCTGTTTCAATTTCCTGTAATACCTCTGTTTTTTCCTGCATTTTTACAGTAGTCGTGCGTATGATCTCAGTCAGATTTCCCCCGCTTCGTTTCACATGCAGCAGGATCTCCGCAAAATGGTAAATATCTTCGCTTCCGCTGTTGCATGCAAATTCGTAAAAAACCTGTTCCAGCGGTTCACTCATTTGTATTTTCCGGTTCATGTATGCAAACTCCCGCACAATATCCGCATCCTTCCCATACAACCGCTGCATATCACCCTGTGCATAACGCCAGGCATATTCCAGTGAATAACCGGCTCCAAGAGTTCCCGACACAGATTGCATTGCCGACTGAAACTGCCGCTGTAGCCGCTTTATCTGTTCCTGCTCCCGTCGTGTCCGTCCACGGCATACACAGGCGATGACTGCCGGCACAATGAGCACCAATGCCCATGCTGAACGATAGAACAAAAATGCTGCTGCCATCCCAACACCAATTCCTTTTAAAACATCAACTGCTTTATCCGGAATATGCCAGTCCTTTTTCTTCCAGCTTCTGGCGATTTTGCAAAGAACTTTCTTTTTTCCAGATGCCATGCACTTTTTCCCCCTTTACACCAGTCTCCTGAAACCGATACAGTGTATTCAGATAGATCTCACCATTTTTTATCCCACACAATTCACTGATCTGAAGCACTTTTCGTGTCCGGTCACGCATCCTTCCAAGATGGATCAGAATATCCAGTCCCGTTACGATCTGCCGCTGAATCACGGAAAAATCAACCTTTTCCCCCATTGCCATCATCGTTTCCAGACGTAGCAGCATGTCCCTGTCACTGTTGGCATGCCCTGTTGAAAGTGAACCATCATGTCCGGTATTCATTGCCTGGAACATGTCCCATGCTTCCGCACCACGGACTTCCCCCACAACGATCCGATCCGGACGCATTCGAAGCGCCGTGCGGATCAGATCACGGATACTGATTTCCTCTGCTCCCTGTCCATTGGCATTTCTTGTCTCCAGCCGCACCAGATTTGGCACATTCTGAAACTGAAGTTCTGCCGAATCTTCAATCGTGATCACCCGATCTGTCTTTGGAATATAGGCAGATAATGCATTCAGAAACGTTGTTTTTCCGCAGCCGGTTCCACCGGAAATAAAAATGTTATATCCCGCTTGCACCAGAAGTTTTAAAAACTCTGCGACTTCCTGTGATAAAGACTCCAGTTCCATCAACCGCTCCAGCGTCATCGGTTTTTTCGAAAATTTACGGATAGAGATACAGGAGCCTTCCACTGATACCGGTTCCAACACAATGTTTACTCTGGAACCATCTGACAACCGGGTATCCAGAATCGGATTTGCTTCATTCACTGCCCGGTTTGCACTTCCTGCAATCTGTTGGATCATATCACCCAGACGTTCTCTGGAAAGTTCTGCTTTTGTCCACGGATACAGCGCCCCCGCCTTTTCATAAAAAATATGCGCCTCTCCATTTACCATGATCTCAGTCACTTCCGGATCATCCAGCAGTTCCTGCAATACATCCAGCCTGCGAAAAGAATTAAAGATCTGTTCCTCATAACTTTCCCGCACTTTCAGCGACAGCAGTTTTTCTTTGCTGTAACTTCGTACTGCCAGCGCGATTCGCTCTCTTAATTCTTCATCCGTAAATTCTCTGGACATATCAAGTCCATCCATCACCTGTCTTTTGATCTCTTGCCATGGAGCCTCCATTCTATTCCCCCTTTTTACTAACCACCGCTTAGTGCTCTACCCACCAGAATCGGTGAATGCTTATTCTGCATTCAATATCTGTCTGAGCCGCTGTCCCATTTCAGATTCAGACCATTCATGTAAAAGATGTACCCCCGGCAGATCTCCGGAAAAACCCGAAACCACCAGCTTTGTTACTTTTTCTTCTGAACAACATTTTTTTAAGAAAGCAACTTCTTCCCCGGCAGCACAACGACTGCACAAATCTCCTCCCGAAATCTGCAAGATTCGCTCTGCCTGTGAAAAAATAAGCTGACATCCACAGATCATGCTTCCCACGGAAAATACGACCGCATCATACCGCCCCTCTGCGGAAAGCTGCCTCAAAAAAGCCTGCAGATCCTCTTCCCTGATTTCATACAAAATCATGGCATTTTCCGGTGGACGGATGTAATCCATCCCATCCAGCTGCCCGGTAAACAGCTCCAAAGACGTCCCCATATTCTTTCTCAGTTGTAAAAAAAGATCACTCATATCTGCGGTTCCATACTCCAGTTGAAATACCGATACCAGACCACTGTTTTCCGAAAATTCCACATACAACACCCGTTGTCTCCTGGCAAGAATCCAGGCACACAGCGCGGAAACTGCCATCAAACTTCCCCGGTTTCCACCGGTACAGACAATCCAGTGCTGCTTCTTTACCGCCGCCATCTGCATCCCTACACTGGCAATGGATTGATACCGCGCAATGATCTTCTGAAACAGTACCGATCTGGCTTGGTACTGACTGATATGCGTCTCATCTTCTTCCTCCGTATCAGTAAGGATCAGAATCTGTTCTGCCTGTCCCGCTTCCTGCAAAGCCACCACAAACGCTTCCGAACCTACTGCCAGTTCCCAGTGTTTTTCTCTTTGGTGCCTCACATTTTGAAGTCTCATATCTTCCCGCACAGAATCTATCTGCCTGCCCGAACTTTCCAGCAATTCCATCTGTTTGCCCGAACTTCCCAGCAAGTCCATCTGCCTGTCCGAACCTTCCAACAACTCCACATAACCATCTTTTCCGATCCGTGTATTCAGATACAGCGCCAGTTTTTGCATATAAGATTTTTCCAGTCCCCCGATCACCACAACAGGGTTTTGCATACACTCACCCCCAGAATTACAGCATACCCGAACAAAATAGCCGCCGAAAAATGAAACCGGGCGCCCTTTCTTGTCCGTTCAGGATAAGGAATGATCCTTCCCTTTTGTACTACTATTTGAAAATAGCTGACACAGCTTTGTATGCTTGTCCAAAGCTGTCTCTGATTCAGCAATCTGCCGAATGAGAATCCTGCTGCCAGCAGGAAAGAAATACAGATACAATAGATTACATTCCGACTGCCATTCAGACAGCCGATCACACAGAACAGTTTGATATCACCGGCTCCCAGTCCATGCATACGAAATGGGATCCAGCAAATCAGTATCGGTAATAAAAGCCCCCCGATCACTTCTCCTGCAATCTTTGGTTCAAATCCCGGAATCCAACACAAAATTCCGATCAGGATTCCCACCGCAATCAGTCTGTTTCGAATGATACCATCCGAAAAATCTGACCTCACAGCAAGAAGAAGTATTACTGCCGATGCACTGATTCGAATTAGTTCCACATGTGCTCCACCTCCTTTGTGAAACCGATTATAAGTCCTTTCCCTGCACCTGTCTATAGCCATTTTTCTGTCATTTTTTCGACTTGTGCATTATCACAACAACTGAAGGAACAAGATCCCATAAAGTGCCGCAAGCCCGCTGATTCCAAGGGTTCCGCATGTCAAAAGACTCAACGGATTGATACCGATCGCCACATCAAATCCCCTGGATGTAAAGAAGGAATTTAAGAAGTACATACAAATCAGACACACCACCGTCCGAGCCACAAAATTCAGCAAAATCTCTGCATTTTTCTTCAAAATTCCAATGAGCAGGATCAGTCCGCATACCCCCAGAATAATGCCGATTCCATATGTTCGTTCCAAACGAAACACCACCCGATTTCTCTTGTTGTAATATATTATTTTTGTGAAATTTTATACCAGATTTTCCATCAAAAAAAGAGCCGAAAACGTAATCCACAAACACCACAATCGGTATTTCTGTCGCTTTCGACTCTCTCATTTTATCTCAGTCGAGAAGACTCCCACTTCTGCAAGTGGTGAGTAATAACAAGTCTTTCTCAGTGGGAGTACAATCTCCGACTGAGATAAACGCTCCGCGGGGATGTGCAGTGATTCTGAGAAGAATATGTCAGCTTTCGCTGACCAGAATCACGCACCAAGTCTCACGTGCGTTCGACTTGAATTTTATTCAGAAATTTCCAACGGCTCCTGCGTCTGACTTTCTCCACGCCGCCATACATAAAGCAGATCTTTTCCGATGACAACACCTTTATTTTCATCTGCGCTCTGAATTGCTGCTGCCATATCCTTTGTCGCAAAAATAACCTGACCTTTCGCATAGACATAATAGTCACTGAACGCATTCAGGTTTTTCATTTCGATTGTCACGGATTCCTCATTCAGAATCTGTTTCGGGATCACCTGTTTTGGTGCTTTTCCAGAGGATTCCGTACTCAGCGTGATCACAACCTCCGTCTGTTTTACCGTAGAAGTCGTGGTTGACACGTTCACCAGATTTTCATCCTGCATATCACGATTCATGATCGTATCTTCCGATGCATCCGTATAGGTATCTCCGGATTTTGCCACTCTGGACAGGTAAATGCTGCCATCCTGCACCCGGATACCTGTCACATACATGCCCGGACTCTGGTAAGTTTTCAAAATCTGATGCTCACTGTCGCCAGAATCCATGATCAATACCTGACTCAGTGCCAGCGTATTGGTCTGCGTATCCGTGCTGAACACATCTGACGTATAACCCCATCCATAAATACAGTCGCTTCCGATAAATCCAAGCGGTTTCAAAGTCTGACCACTTTCCGCATTAACATCGTAAGTATCGCCTTTTTCCAGATCTGTCACATGCATGACGCCTCCATCTTCTGACCATGCAATATGCCGTCCGTCTTCAGAACTTACGATCATATCCGACTGCAGATCGCTGATAAAAATCTCTGATTTTTTCGTATCCAGATTGATCTTGTATACCTGATCAGAAATAGTCAGATAAAAATATCCGTTATCCGATACATACATTAACGTGCCAAGCTGCTCTTTTACCACCTGATAGGATAATGTCGTCGGAATAAATAACATTTCCTCCACTGTATTGGTCACACAGTCATAATGGCATACGCTGACACCCACCTGACCTTCATGCTCTCCACGGTTCATATAGCCATATACGACAAAATCGATACTTCCGCCCTCATCGGCTTTCAGGATCCGGATCGCATGCTCATCATAATTTTCCCGAATGTCCATGTCATCGCCACTTCGGAAGCTGAATACCTGTGTCATTTTGTTCTCAGACTGATTGTAGCTCCACAGCTCTCCCTGCTGTACAAAACAGATAATATTTCCGGTTTCATTCGCCTTGTAATCCACCACATCGGAACGGATGCCAAGATTAATGGAATCCTTGGATACATGGGCACCGTCTCCCTGGAAAATTTCTTCCATGGTCCGTTCAAAATTTAACAGATAAATTTTCTCTGCACCGACACGCACCCGGTAATATTCCTGCACGTTATAATATTCTGTCTGACCGTTCTCATTGTCGGCAGATAAAATATATTCCAGCAAAATAACCTGATATTCATCACACATTTCCTTGATGGATGCCACCGGTTCTGTCACTTCTGTTCCCTGCAGATCCCCCCAGCAAGCCTGAGAAAGACTGTTATTGATGGTAACGGTCTGCAAAGAAGTATTGTCTGCATCCGCAGACGGCTCCATATAAGAAGCAAGCTCTGACTGGCGATCTTTGTCCATAGTGATCGCATGAAATTCTTCCACAAAATCCACACAGGTACTGATCTGACTGTCTCCGGCATCCTTGATCCGGGTATAATAACTTGCAGTTGTATCGCCCTCTTTTACCTTCAGGATCAGCTGATATTCTGTGGCTTTTTCCAACAGATTTTCAACGGTGATCTCACCTTCCATTGCGCTCTCATCGCCGGAAAGCGTAACTTTTCCATCCTGAACCAGTCTGCTTCCGTCCAGACTGCGCACTTCAAAGGTCACACTGTCAATATTTTTGCCATACGGATCAATGCGAAGCGACAGCTTATGGTTATCCGGAAGGGGCGTGATGATATCACGCATGGAAACCGCTGACATTTCCGCCGTATAGCCATGCAGCTCATTGACTCTGTGCCCGTTATCCTCAAAATATACGATTGGGAGGGAAGCCGCCGGCATATCCGTCGTCAGATCCTTCGTTTCATGGTTTGTGATCTTGGAAAAAGTAAATAATGCAACGATAAACACCGCCACAAGGATAAAAAACTTTCGTATTCCTTTACGCATCTGCTGTATTCCTTTCTGTTCTCAGCAACGCCGCCAGCGTCGGTGACACATGCAGTTCCTCCATCAATTCTGTCAGTTCCCCGGATGTTTTTTGCTTTCCGGATTTTACTGCCCGCAATAAAATATTTTTCGGCGTATGCTCCATATCAATAAATTCCAGTACCTGCACCTGATAGCCTGCTTCTTCCAGCAGATTTGCACGGATCGCATCGGTCAAAAGCGCCGACATTCGTTCCCTGATCAGTCCATACTTCAAAACCGGCTGCAACAGATCATTCTGAATCTGTTTATTCACTTCGTGCTGACAGCACGGCACAGACAAAATCACTTTTGCGCCCCATTTTACGGCTTTTTTCAGCGCATAATCAGTCGCTGTATCACAGGCGTGCAGGGTTACGACCATATCTACATGATCCACACCCTCATACTGTGCAATATCACCCGTCAGGAAGGACAGTTTTTCATATCCGTATTCCTCTGCCAGATTCTGACAATGCGCGATAACATCTGCTTTCAAATCCAATCCGATGATCCGTACATCATAGTGTTTCAACTCATGCAGATAATAATACATGGCAAACGTCAGATAAGACTTGCCACAACCGAAATCTATGATAACAGATTCTCTGTCTTTTGGAAGCTCCGGAACGATATCTTCAATAAATTCTAAGAAACGGTTCATCTGACGGAACTTATCATATCTGGAATGAACGATTTTGCCCTCTTTGGTCTGAACCCCAAGGTCGATCAGAAACGGAACCGGAATCTCCGGATCTAAAATATACTGTTTCTTCCGGTTATGTGACAGGTTCGCTTTCGGAACCGGACAGCCGGATTTTGACCTGTGTACCGACCGTTTTCCTTTTTTGCTGATCAGCACCTGAATGTGCTCCTGCGGATGCAGCGCCTCTAACTGGCGGAACCCTTCTGTCCACTCCGCAATCTTCTCATAACATTCTGCTTCTGTCAGGTTGTAATGCTGCACCTGTTTTTCTGTGTAAGCACTTGCCTGAAACATGAGTTTTTCCTTTAATAATACCGGTCGTATCTCAATTTTTCGCACTCCATCTTTTTTGCGCGGACCGCTGATAATGATTTTTGCCAACTGCTCATTCATGCAGCCAGTCAGTATTTCTTTCCATGGATTTTCTATCATAACGTTTCTCTTTTCTACTGCAATATATTTGTGGTGAATCCCCCTTACAGTCAGTAAGGAATTATCTATCTTGTTACCTATTAATTTCAAGTCGAACGCACGTGAGACTTGGTGCATGATTCTGGTCAGCGCAAGCTGACATCTTCTTTTCAGAATCACTGCACTCTACACTCCGTTCCGGTCGGCGCAAAACCATTGTCTCCCAGACAATGTGCGCCCTCGCGGAGCATTTATCTCAGTCGGAGATTGAACTCCCACTGAGAAATACTTGTTACTACTCACCACTTGCAGAAGTGGGAGTCTCAACTCAGACTGAGATAAAAATTTATTGGAAATCAATTTAAGTCGTTTCCATTATAGGGTATCTTTTTGCGACACACAAGACCTAATACCATCTCCGACACCGATAATGTCTGCATCTTCTGCGATACATTTCCTGCATAAGCATTACCTGTACCAGCATAAAATATTTTTCATCCACATGCAGACGCCCATCCTCTTCCACATCTTCCGGCCGCAATCCCCGGTAAATCCTTCGGCAGATCATCTCCATCATCAGCCGGTCTGGATACCGGTCAAACATCATGCTGCCTTCATATTCCATCCGATCGCATTCCTCATCCACCATACTCTGAATTTTTCTGGCATCCCGCGGATACATTTCCTGCAGACGTTTGCAGTCTTTTTCATACTCCGTCTCCTCAAATACGGTATTCTGCATCGGATATGTCATATAAAATGGCATTTTTTCGCGGGTATACGGATCCTGCTCCAGCCACTGAAATCTTTCCTGTCCAAAATTCATATTGCACTCCAAACGATACTTTCACCACAACATATGCAAAAATCTGCAAATCTGTGCTATAGTAATACCATTATGGAAAAAGATTTAACAAAAGGACCAATCTTTAAAACCCTGCTGCTTTTTGCCCTGCCGATGATGTTGGGAAATCTGTTACAGCAGGTCTACAATATTACCGATACGATCATCGTCGGACGTTTTCTTGGTTCCGGCGCACTGGCAGCCGTCGGCAGCACTTACACCCTGATGACCTTTCTGACTTCTGTCATGATCGGACTCTGTATGGGATGCGGCGCGCTGTTTTCCATGCATTACGGCGCCGGCCGGCAAAAAGAAATGAAAGAATGTATGTGGGTTTCTTTCTGGCTTGTTCTGTTGGTGACGCTCCTCATGTATCTGATCGTGTTTATCGGAACGGACGGGATTCTGACAGTGCTTCAGACACCGGAAGACATTTATGAGCTGATGCGCATTTACGCCCGCATTATTTTTATCGGCATTGGATTTACATTTTTATACAATTATTTTGCCTTTGTCCTGCGGGCAGTCGGCAATTCCATCCTGCCCCTGATTTTTCTGGCAGTTTCCAGCATTTTAAATATCGTGCTGGATCTGTGGTTTGTAATCGGACTGCAGCTTGGTGTCGGCGGAGCTGCCGGTGCCACGGTGATTGCACAGGGCGTCTCCGGTATTGGCATTACAATTGCTGCTTTATGGAAAAATCCACAGCTTTTCCCGAAAAAGGAACAGCGCATTTTCCGGAAAACAACGTTTTCAGAAGTGGGACGCTACGCTTTTTTCACCTGTCTGCAGCAATCCGTTATGAACTTTGGTATCCTGATGATCCAGGGACTGGTAAACAGCTTCGGTACTGCGATCATGGCAGCTTTTGCCGCCGCAGTCAAAATCGATACGCTGGCATACATGCCGGTGCAGGAATTTGGCAATGCCTTTTCCCTGTTTATCTCCCAGAATCATGGTGCCAAACGTCCGGATCGGGTAACCGCCGGAATCCGCACTGCGGTTCGCGTGTCGATTCTTTTCTGCGTGATCATTTCCGCTGTTGTCTGGATCTTTGCCCGTCCATTAATGCAGATTTTTGTGGATGCAGGTGAAACGACGATCATTGCGGAAGGTATACGTTATCTGCATATTGAAGGTGCTT
>ENA-OWRC01000266-OWRC01000266.1-human-gut-metagenome-genome-assembly--contig:-NODE-266-length-71103-cov-53.706494_pt1 | contig 71103 bp, 53 predicted proteins | sample MGYA00248268_ERZ651895 | MGnify/ENA primary metagenome ERZ651895 (study PRJEB26924, sample SAMEA4378242) | human gut metagenome | biome: human gut; feature: human-associated habitat; material: faeces...
CTAAACCGGCTACTTACGCTGAAATCTGTGCTGCAATGAAGGAAGCTTCTGAAGGTGAATTGAAGGGTATTCTGGGTTACACTGAAGATGCAGTTGTTTCTTCTGACTTCTTGGGTGACACTCACACTTCTATCTTCGATGCTAAAGCTGGTATCGCTTTGACTGATACTTTCGTTAAGGTTGTTTCTTGGTATGACAACGAAATCGGTTACTCTAACAAAGTATTGGATTTGATCGCTCACATGGCTTCTGTAAACTGCTAATTAGTTTAAAACCATATAGCGAAAGCCGTCAGGATTTTCCTGGCGGCTTTTTTTTGCTCATTATCATGCTTGATGTGCAGAAAAAGGTTATCTTTGTTGCCGAACTTCTCAATTTGGGTCTTATGAATTATGATTTGATTACGATACTTGGTCCTACGGCTTCCGGAAAAACGTCCTTAGCTGCTGCATTGGCAGCTCATTTGAGAACGGAGATTATTAGTGGTGACAGCCGCCAGGTGTATCGTAAGATGGATTTGGGAACAGGCAAGGATTTGTCGGATTATGTGGTAGATGGATATCGGGTTCCATATCATTTGATTGATATTGTGGAGCCGGGCTATAAGTATAATGTCTTTGAATACCAGCGGGATTTTTTAGTGGCGTATGAAGATATGAAGTCCAGAGGGCTTGTACCGATTTTATGCGGAGGAACAGGTATGTATCTGGAATCTGTCTTGAAAGGATATCGTCTTCTTCCCGTACCGGAAAATAAGGAGTTGCGTGAGCGTTTGTCTTCCAAGTCTTTGCCGGAATTGACCGAAATCTTAGGACATTACAAAAAATTGCATAATTCTACCGATGTGGATACTGTGAAGCGGGCTATCCGTGCCATTGAAATAGAAGAATATTATTTAAAGCAGGATGTCGATGCCCGTTCTTTCCCGGAAATAAAAAGTCTGATTGTCGGAGTGGATATCGACCGGGAATTGCGAAGGGAAAAAATTACGCACCGATTAAAGAAACGTCTGGAGGAAGGGATGGTGGATGAGGTGAAATCCTTGTTGGCTGAGGGCATCCATCCGGATGATTTGATTTATTATGGATTGGAGTATAAGTATCTGACCTTATATGTGACTGGAAAGCTTTCGTATGAGGAGATGTTCACTCTGCTCGAAATAGCCATACATCAGTTTGCGAAGCGGCAGATGACATGGTTCAGAGGTATGGAAAGAAGAGGATTCCACATTCATTGGATTAATGCGGAGTCTTCGACCGAGGAGAACGTAAAACGAATTATGGACTTGATAAATTAAACGGATATGGCAGTAGAACCAGACAGATGGGGGGTGATATACAACCCGAAGGCCGGAAGTCGCAAGGCCCAGAAGCGCTGGCAGAATATTCGTGCTTACATGAATGAGTGTAAGGTGAAGTATGACTATGTGCAGTCGGAAGGATTTGGGTCTGTGGAGCGTCTGGCAAAAACGATGGCAAATAACGGATATCTTACCATTGTGGTGGTGGGAGGAGACGGTGCCATGAATGATGCGTTGAATGGCATTATGAATTCCGAGGTGGAAGACAAACAGAAAATAGCATTGGGAATTATTCCGAATGGAATCGGGAATGACTTTGCCAAATACTGGGGATTAAGTTCGGACGATTATAAAATGGCGGTAGATGTCTTGATTAACCGTCGCTTGCGGAAAATCGACATTGGAGTATTCTGCTACTTTGATGGAGAACAACATCAGACCCGTTATTTTTTGAATGCGGTTTATATGGGACTCGGGGCTCGGATTGTGCGGATTACCAATGAAACCCGGAGGTTTTGGGGAATTCCATTGATTTCTTATCTGGCTTCTTTGTTCTTGGTGGCCTTTGAACGGAAATTATATCGGATGCATCTGAAGGTGAACGATGAGCATATCCGGGGGCGTATAATGGCGGTAGCGGTAGGAAGTGCCTACGGCTATGGACTTACCCCTAGTGCAGTCCCTTATAACGGGTGGCTTGATGTGTCAATAGTATACCGGCCGGAACTTCGTCAGTTGATTTCCGGTTTGTGGATGTTGCAACAGGGCAGGTTGCTGAATCATAAGATTGTAAAGCCTTATCGCACACGTTGTGTGAAAGTATTACGGGCTCAGAATGCGGAAGTTAGCTTGGACGGACGCCTTTGGCTGGATCGTCATTTTCCTATTGAGATAACCATTGCCCCCGAAGCGATAACTTTGATAATACCTAATTGATATGATAAAGAATATTTCAGAATTAAAGCGAAAGGATATGTTTTTCCTGTTGGCTGGACCGTGTGTGATAGAAGGAGAGGATATGGCTCTTCGTATTGCAGAACGAATTGTGAAGATTACGGATAAGTTGTATATTCCTTATGTGTTCAAGGGTTCCTACCGGAAAGCGAACCGGTCACGTCTGGATTCTTTTACAGGCATTGGAGATGAAAAGGCGTTGAAGATTCTGGCGAAGGTGCGGAGTACGTTTGATGTGCCTGTGGTGACAGATATTCATACGGCGCCAGAGGCAGAAATGGCTGCTGAATATGTGGATATTCTGCAGATTCCCGCTTTTCTTTGCCGTCAGACCGATTTGTTGGTAGCGGCTGCCCGTACGGGAAAGATAGTTAATATCAAGAAAGGGCAGTTCCTTTCACCGGCTGCCATGCGATTTGCGGCAGATAAGGTGGTAGAGGCGGGAAATGCTCAGGTGATGTTAACAGAACGTGGAACTACGTTTGGTTATCAGGATTTGATTGTGGATTATAGAGGTATTCCCGAAATGCAGTCATTCGGACATCCGGTTATTCTGGATGTGACCCATTCTTTGCAACAGCCTAACCAGACTTCAGGGGTTACCGGAGGGATGCCGCAGCTCATCGAAACGATGGCAAAAGCGGGAGTGGCTGTTGGAGTGGATGGCTTGTTTATGGAAACACATGAGGATCCTTCGAAGGCAAAAAGTGATGGAGCCAACATGCTGAAATTGGATTTACTGGAAGACTTGCTTGTGAAACTGGTTCGAATCCGCCAAAGTCTGTGATTTCCTATGAAACGATTCTTCGAGGCTAGGCGATGGAGTAAGTGTAAAGTCACGTTGGGAATGCTTTTTCTGGCAGTCGTGGAGGTTGCTGCACAAAGTGAGCCCATGATTTCCTCTCAGGAACAACCCTTGCTTGAACGGCTGACAGAGGGCAAACGAAAGGTGGATTGGGCAGATATGAATATACAGTTCTGTTCGGCAGTGGATGCGTCTTTTCAGAATGGGAAACTGGATGAGGCGGCTTTCAAAGTGCATCGCATCCGTTTGGAGGTGCTGGGGGGATTCTATAAGAAATTCACGTATCATTTCCGGCAGTCTTTGAATCAGTACACGACACCTAATATTCCTTTGGACAATCTTTCAGGGTCGGTAGAACTGGCCATGGTGGGGTGGCAGTTGAATGATAACTGGAAATTGACTGCAGGAAAACAGCCCGTACAGTTTAGCGGTTATGAGTGCTGGGTGAATGCCATTAAAGTACGGCATTACTCTGATTTCAATAATACGATTCCTTGTTATCAGGCTGGATTGAATGTGGCTTATAAAATGAACGACAGCCACGAATTCAATTTTCAGGTAACGAATAACCGGAATGGAGACAGTAATGATCAGTTTATGTACGGATTGCCGGAAGGGATGGAGGCGACCAAGATTCCTTTGCTGGCCACGGTCAATTGGGACGGATATTTTATAGATCATGCCATGCAGCTCCGTTATTCTCTGTCCTACGGGCAATTGGCTAAAAATAAAAATGTTTTTTATTTTACTTGCGGTAATGTGTGGGACAAGAAGCCTTTCTTGGGGTATATTGATTTCATGTATTCTCGTGAAGGAATCGATTCGAAAGGATTGATTAGTGGGGTGACTGTACAGAATGGAGTGGGGCAGACGTTGTCTGATGTGGATTATTTCACGACCATTTTTAATCTAGATTATCGGGTGGCTTCTCATTGGAACCTCTATGTTAAAGGAGTCTATGAGCAGGGAAATGTATTTAAATCATCTGGCTATACCTCAGCCGGGACTTACCGTAGGGTTTGGAATGCTCAGCTTTGTGCCGAGTATTATCCACTGAAGAACAGCGAACTGTTGTGTTATCTGCACTTGTTGTACAAGAATGTACACCTGACGGAAAGAGCCACTCGTTGGGGAGCCGAGAGTTACAATCAACAACGAATTTCGTTGGGTTTGGTTTACACGCTTCCTGTTTTCTAACGGGAACTGATTTTATACGTTACATCTGTTTACGTATTCCAATAAAAAACTATATCTTTGCAGCACGAAACAGTGAGGATTATACTAAAAAGTAAAAAGATATGCTTACCATTAAACAAATTACAGAAGATACCGACAAGGTGATTCGTGGATTGGAAAAGAAGCATTTTGCTAATGCAAAGGAGACAATTGCCAAAGTGCTTGAACTGAACGATAAAAGACGGAGTGCACAGAATCAATTAGATAAAAACCTTTCAGAAGTGAATTCTACCTCAAAGCTGATTGGAGCTTTGATGAAAGAGGGCAAGAAAGAAGAAGCGGAAGCTGCCAAGGCGCGTGTGGCAGAAATAAAGGAAGCCAGCAAGAGTTTGCAGGCAGAAATGGATAAGGCAGCCGAGGAGATGCAGAATTTGCTTTATACCATTCCGAATGTGCCGTACGAATGTGTGCCGGAAGGTTTTGGCGCGGAAGACAATGTGGTAGAGAAAATGGGTGGAATGGAAACAGAACTTCCAAAGAATGCTCTGCCTCACTGGGAATTGGCAAAGAAGTACGACTTGATTGATTTTGATCTGGGTGTGAAGATTACAGGAGCTGGTTTTCCTGTATATAAAGGAAAGGGAGCTCGTTTGCAGCGGGCATTAATCAACTTTTTCTTGGATGAAGCTCGTGCGGCAGGTTATGAAGAAATTATGCCACCTACAGTGGTAAATGCTGCCTCTGGTTATGGTACAGGACAGTTGCCCGACAAGGAAGCACAGATGTATCATTGTGAGATGGATGATTTGTATTTGATTCCTACTGCCGAAGTTCCGGTTACTAACATCTATCGCGATGTGATTCTGGATGAGAAACAGTTGCCTATTAAGAACTGTGCCTATACGCAGTGTTTCCGTCGTGAAGCTGGTTCTTATGGGAAAGATGTACGTGGTCTGAACCGTCTGCATGAATTTTCTAAAATTGAGTTGGTACGTATTGATAAGCCGGAACATTCCAAGCAGTCTCACCAAGAAATGTTGGATCATGTGGAAGGCTTGTTGAAGAAACTGGAACTTCCCTACCGTATTCTTCGTCTTTGTGGTGGAGATATGAGCTTCACGGCAGCACTTTGCTTTGATTTTGAAGTCTATTCTGAAGCTCAAAAACGCTGGTTGGAAGTTAGCTCTGTTTCTAATTTCGATACTTATCAGGCCAATCGTTTGAAATGCCGTTATCGTACTGCGGAAAAGAAAACAGAATTGTGCCACACTTTGAATGGTTCTGCATTAGCTTTGCCGCGTATTGTGGCTGCTCTGCTTGAAAATAACCAGACTCCAGAGGGAATCCGTATCCCGAAAGCACTGGTACCTTATTGTGGTTTTGATATTATTGATTGATATTACAACCTGATTACTTTAATATAGAGTCGCCTGACAAATCTTCTTTGTAGATTAAAGGAGAGAATCTGTCAGGCGATTTTTTTTGTATTACACTCTGAAATCAGACATTTTGATATGTTTTTGACATTCTGGAGGCATGATTTTGGGGAAAATTTCGCTTTTTGTAGAAAAAATAATATCTGGAGACAAAAAAAAAGGATTTTGGTTTTGCTATTAGTTTTTAATCATTAATTTTGAGGGGAAATAAATAACATCTTTTTAGAACGAATATTAATTTATAACCTTAATATACAACTATGAGTTATTTACGATTTGATAAGACGATAATGACAAATCTGGAAGAAACTCTGACTAGAGAAATTCTTCGTACAAATCGCTCGGGGGCTTATCATTGTTCGACTATCGTGGACTGTAATACCCGTAAGTATCATGGCTTGCTGGTAATACCTGTGCCTGAGTTGGACGATGAAAATCATGTGTTGCTTTCTTCTTTGGATGAAACCGTCATTCAGCATGGGGCAGAATTCAATTTGGGTCTCCATAAATATGGAGGTGACAATTTCAGTCCTAGGGGGCACAAGTACATTCGGGAGTTTGAGTGTGAAAAAGTGCCGACTACGGTTTATCGGGTTGGAGGAGTCGTTCTGAAGAAGGAAAAAGTGTTCGTACACCATGAAAATCGTATTTTGATTCGCTACACGTTGGTGGATGCACATTCGGAAACCACACTTCGTCTGCGTCCTTATTTGGCATTCCGTAGCGTACGTCAGTACACGCATGAAAATGCGCAGGCCAGCCGGCATTATGACATTGTGGAGAATGGAATCAAGACTTGCATGTATCCGGGATATCCTGAACTCTACATGCAGCTGAGCAAAGAGAATGAGTTTTGTTTTCATCCTGACTGGTACAGAGGCATCGAATATCCTAAGGAACGTGAACGTGGATATGACTTTAACGAGGATTTGTATGTTCCAGGCTATTTTGAGGTAAGTATCAAGAAAGGGGAATCAGTGACTTTCTCTGGGGGAGTATCTCCTATTGAAACGCTTTCTTTAAATGCGTTGTTCGCAGCCGAAGTGGAGCAGCGTACTCCACGCGATAATTTTAAAAACTGCTTGATTAATTCGGCTCATCAGTTCTTGAACAAGCAGGATGGGGAATCTTATATTTTAGCTGGATATCCTTGGTTCAAATGCCGTGCGCGTGACATGTTTATTTCTTTGCCGGGGCTGACTCTCTCTGTCGGAGAGATTGGCAAGTTTGAGATGATTATGGAAACTGCCATAAAAGCCGTCTATGCGTTTATGGAAGGGAAAGACAGTCATCTGAAGGTTACAGAGATTGAACATCCGGATGTGCTTTTGTGGATGGTTTGGGCCATACAGCAGTATGCCAAGATGGTATCTTGGGATGAGGCTAGAGTGAAATACGGAAAACTGCTGAAAGATGTGATGGAATATCTGGCCGGCAACAAGCATCCTAATCTGACAGTGCATGACAATGGTTTGGTTTATGCAAACGGGAGAGATAAGGCTGTGACGTGGATGAATTCTACGGTCAACGGACGTCCGGTAGTTGCACGAACGGGATACATCGTAGAATTTAATGCGCTGTGGTACAATGCCCTTTGTTTCGTAGCTGATTTACTGGCTGGAGACGAGGGCTTTGCAGTTTATTTACATCAGTTCTCGGAAAAGGCTGCTCCTTCTTTTATTCATACCTTCTTGAATGAATATGGCTATCTGTTGGATTATGTAGATGGGGATATGATGGACTGGAGTGTACGTCCGAACATGATTTTTGCGGCCGCATTTGATTATTCTCCGCTTGATTCCAAACAGAAGAAAGGCGTGATTGATATTGTGACCAAAGAGTTGCTGACTCCGAAAGGACTCCGTTCTTTGAGTCCGAAGAGCGGTGGTTACAATCCTAATTATGTAGGTCCTCAGCTTCAGCGTGATTATGCTTATCATCAGGGTACGGCATGGCCGTGGCTGGAAGGTTTTTACTTGGAGGCTTATTTGCGCATTTACAAGCGGAGTGCGATTTCTTTTGTAGAGCGTCAGATGATTAGTTATGAAGACCAGATGACTTGTCATTGCATCGGTTCTATTCCGGAACTGTTTGATGGTAATCCGCCTTTCCAGGGAAGAGGAGCCATCTCGTTTGCAATGAATGTAGCAGAGATTTTACGTACATTGAATTTGTTGGAGAAATATAACAATCAATAAGAGGAGGAGTTTGTATGAAAGTTTTGATGTTTGGTTGGGAATTTCCTCCTCATATCTTAGGAGGATTAGGTACAGCCAGTTATGGATTGACTCATGGACTTGCCCAGCAGCAGGATATGGAAATCACTTTCTGTATTCCGAAGCCTTGGGGAGACGAGGACCAGAGTTTTTTACGTATCATAGGAATGAACAGTGTGCCCATTGTGTGGCGTGACGTACAGTGGGATTATGTAAAAGACAGAGTTGGAAGCTATATGGACCCGCAGCTGTATTATGATTTGCGCGATCATATCTATGCGGACTTCAATTATATGCATACCAATGATTTGGGTTGCCTGGAGTTTTCAGGACGTTATCCGGACAATCTGCATGAGGAAATCAACAACTATTCTATTGTGGCAGGGGTGGTAGCCCGCCAGCAGCAGTTTGATATTATCCATTCACACGACTGGCTGACTTATCCGGCAGGTATTCATGCAAAGCAAGTCTCCGGAAAGCCGCTGGTTATCCACGTGCATGCCACAGACTTTGACCGTAGTAGAGGCAATGTCAATCCGACGGTTTATTCAATCGAGAAGAATGGTATGGACCATGCAGACTGCATCATGTGTGTGAGCGAACTTACCCGTCAGACCGTAATCAATAAATATTACCAGGATCCTCGCAAAGTCTTTACTGTACATAATGCTGTATCCCCGCTTTCCCAGGAGATTCAGGATATTCAGGTGAAGAAGAATCCGAAAGAAAAGATTGTGACTTTCCTTGGACGTATCACCATGCAGAAAGGGCCGGAGTATTTCGTGGAGGCTGCAGCCATGGTGTTGAAACGTGCCCGTAACGTTCGTTTCGTGATGGCAGGAAGTGGTGACATGATGAATGCCATGATTCGCCTGGCAGCAGAAAGAGGTATTGCCGACCGGTTCCATTTCCCGGGATTCATGAAAGGGAAACAGGTGTATGAGGTTTTGAAGTTGAGCGATGTATATATCATGCCTTCGGTATCCGAACCGTTTGGTATTTCTCCGTTGGAAGCCATGCAGTGTTGCGTGCCGACGATTATTTCCAAACAGTCTGGTTGTGCAGAAATCCTTTCCAAGTGTATAAAAACTGATTATTGGGATATACATGCTATGGCAGATGCTATCCATTCTATTTGTACCAACGATTCATTGTATGAATATCTCCGTGATGAGGGAAAGAAAGAAGTGGATGGTATTGTATGGGAAAAGGTCGGCGTGAAGATTCGTGGACTTTATGAACAAGTCTTAAAAAATTATGGAAAATAAAAACAGCAATACGATATGAAAACAATTTGTCTTTACTTTGAAATACACCAGATTATCCACCTGAAACGTTATCGTTTCTTTGAAATCGGTTCGGAACATTATTATTACGATGATTATGCCAATGAGCAGGGTATGAATGAAGTGGCTGAACGCTCTTATATTCCCGCTTTGAAAACCCTGATTGAGATGGTAAAAGCTTCAAACGGTGCCTTTAAGGTTGCATTGTCCATTTCAGGAGTAGCTTTGGAACAGCTGGAGATTCATGCGCCTGCAGTCATTGAATTGTTGCATGAATTGAATGAGACCGGTTGTTGCGAGTTCCTTTGCGAACCTTATTCACATGGTTTGTCTTCTTTGAAGAATGAAACCTGTTTCCGGGAAGAAGTAGAACGTATGCGTGTGAAGATTAAAGATTATTTCGGTCAGGAGCCTAAGGTATTCCGCAATTCCAGTTTGATTTACGATAATGAAATTGGTGGTATTGTGGCAGATATGGGTTTCAAAGGAATGCTGGCTGAAGGTGCGAAACATGTATTGGGCTGGAAGAGTCCTCACTACTTGTATCACTGTGCCGAGAATCCGAATCTGAAACTGTTGCTTCGTGACTTTAAGTTGTCAGACGATATCAGCTTGCGTTTCTCCAACAGTGAATGGAGCGAATATCCGTTGTTTGCCGATAAATACATTGGCTGGATTGCTTCTTTACCGGAAAATGAACAAGTTATCAATATCTTCATGGAGCTCTCAGCATTGGGTATTTTCCAGCCGTTGTCTTCCAATATTCTGGAATTCCTGAAAGCGTTGCCTGAATGTGCTCGTCAGAAAGGCATCACATTCTCTACACCTTCTGAGATTGTTTCTAAGCTGAAGTCAGTAGATATGCTCGATGTACCTTATCCGATGTCTTGGACTGATGAAGAAAGAGATATCAGCCCGTGGTTAGGTAATGTGATGCAGCGTGAGGCATTTAATAAACTTTACAGCGTAGCAGAGCGTGTGCATTTGTGTTCCGACCGTAGAATCAAGCAGGATTGGGATTACCTGCAGGCAAGCAATAATTTCCGTTTCATGACCACCAAACAGATGGGAGTGGCTTTGGATCGTGGCATCTATGATTCTCCGTATGATGCGTTCACCAATTATATGAATATTTTGGGTGACTTTATCGGACGTGTCAATGCTTTGTATCCGGTAGATATGGAAGATGAAGAATTGAATTCTTTGTTGACCACTATCCGCAACCAGGAAGAGGAACTGGTACAGTTGAACGATGAAGTGAAACATTTGCAGGAAGAGCTGAAGGAGAAAGAACAGAAAGCAGAAAAGGCTCCCGCAAAGAAAGCTCCAGCCAAGAAGGCTGCTTCTTCCACAGCTAAGAAAACCACTTCAAAGAAAGCATAAACACCGAAGTTGTCGGGACAAAAAATCCTGGAATCAATCGATTCCAGGATTTTTTTATGTTATAGAATTCAAATGTTTTGTTTATTTATTGAACTTTGGTTTGGTATAGATGACTTCCATTTTTATTTTTTCGCCATCTTCACCACCTGCCAGTCTGGCTGAATTTACTTCCAAGTCATGCGATAATCCGATTGTATTTCCCTGTGAGTCGGTTTCCGTCTTTACAGGAATCAAGACCAGCGTATTATATTCATCCCATCCTTCAGCCGGTTCTTCTTTGGTTCTCATGTCGCTGAATATCTGACTGATCAGACGGTTTACCTGTGAGAAGGAATAAGCATTCGTTGTGCTGCTGTAAGTGCCGAGGAAAGATGTCTTACTGTCGTAAGTTTGCTTCTGCTCAAAGAAGTCTTTTACTTCACTTTTCCGGATAAGCAACAAATTCTGTGGGGTTCCCATTTTGTAAGGGCTGCTTGCCGAGTTCTCACTGATGTTTTTGTACTTAGTAAATGACATAGATACGGAGTTCAGTGTATCATTGCCAAGGGCTTCATACATTTCTTTCAGCGGGAGCTTCACTTCCGTACAAAGTCCGGCAGGCGTTTTCAGATACGTGTTGTGCGTTTCAGCCGCCAGTCTTTCCAAGTTGTCTCCAGAGTTGCTCAAACGCGTAGACATATATACCTCATTAGTTGCAGCAAAGGGAATATAAGTATAGACCAAAGAATCCACTTTACCGGTAGAAGGTCTCTCTACCAGATAGCTGACCTTTGTTTGCAGCCAGATGTCTCCGATATATAAAATGGAGCCTTCTCCACTTGTGTTGTGGATATAAAATCCAGGTATCACATTATGAATGAAAGAGTGAGCGTCCTTGAAATAGTTTTTATTTTCTTTGTATTTCCTTTTCAAGAAGGCACTGATTGTTTCTTCTCCTCTTTCTTTTCTGGCTTTATCCAAATCAATCATCAAAGGAGGATAGTATTTATTAACGTTGTTGGCTTTTATAGAGTCGATTTCTGCATCGGTCCACGAGTTATCACGGGCAGCATAGTCTTGTTCTGCCAAAGGAGCCTCATTCTTATCGTAAAAATCTTCCGGATTGTAAGATGTATAATATAAACTTAAGTCTTCACCCGTATCATCAATGGCTTGATTCAGCATATCTACTCTCACGCGCATGGGGGCCAATGAATCGCCAAAGAAACTAGAATAATATAAGACTAAAGTCGTAGATACGATATCCTGCATAGTTTCTGGAAATTCAAAACCTTCCGTACAGTTAACTTGTGTAATGAAGTCAGTAGTATATGTCCCAAAATCCGGGTCGGTGAATTTTCCCAAATAGGCATTGCTTGTACGAGAAAACACGCCGTCAGGGTTTAAATCTGTATATTTCAGTGTTTTTGTGGTCGCTTCGAAAGTTTTAGCCGATGCCGTAATTTCATCGGTATCTGCCACAAAATCACCGATACCGGTAGTGGTATCATCACAGCTGTAGAGTGTGGCTGCAAGTCCGATTGCGGCCAAGAACTTAAGTCTCATTTTTGTACTTTTTTATCTATTCATATTTATTCTGCTCCATCGAATACCTTGTCGTAGAATGCATCACATGCATCTGCGTAGGCATCGCCTGAAGCGTATTCAAGTACCGGAATGTTCAGGCTTCGTGCGTAGTCGATTACATTCTGGTTGACAGTCTCATCGTTTTGTATTACCCCGTCGGAGTAGGCTACGGCCAGTTTGCAAAGGTCTTCATAGCTTGCCGGAGATTTCATCATGCTGACATCTTCCTGAGTCACTTCTTTGAAGAGCACCTGGTCGGTAAAGTTAGGAGCGAGGTTCGATTTGAATCCCTCCTGATACAGAGAATAAATTACTTTTGAGTCGCGGAAGGAAGGTTCATCATAGTAAGCCTTCTTGATATAAAGAGGAACCATCGCGCTCATCCAGCCGTGACAATGAATCACATCCGGACACCAACGTAATTTCTTTACGGTTTCCAATACCCCACGGGCATAGAAAATGGCGCGTTCACCATTGTCTTCATAGTCATTTCCATTTTCGTCACACGTCATCTGGCGGTGCTGGAAATAATCGTCATTATCAATAAAGTACACTTGTCTGCGCGCAGCCTGGATAGATGCCACCTTGATAATCAGCGGATGATCCGTATCGTCGATAATTAAATTCATTCCAGACAGACGGATTACTTCATGCAACTGATTCCTGCGTTCGTTCACGATGCCCCATTTAGGCATGAATGTTCTGATTTCGCGGCCTTTGTCTTGTATGGCTTGCGGTAAATTCTGGCCAATCAATGCCAGGTTACTTTCGGGTACGTAAGGAGTAATTTCTTGTGTAATGAATAAAACTTTTTTCGCGCTCATTGTATTATTGTTGCTCTTAACAGTTTGCAAAGATACAAAAAATAAGGCAATGAAGCGAGCCGGCAGTCGTTTATAAATCCTTATAGTATGTTAATGTATTGATAAACAACGTACTATAATAGTGTTTGTTCTACGTTATAGGCTGGGTAAATTCTGTAAATACCGAAAGAATTTTTGTTTTCTGTTTCTTTTTATGGCAAATAAATAGTTACTTTGCAGCCGTTTTCTGAATTTATGATTAAAAACAGGAATAAGATGAAGTTAATTCGAACAATCAGTGAGCTTCGCGCCGAACTGGATGCTTTCCGCAAGGCGGGAAAGACAATCGGGCTGGTTCCGACGATGGGAGCTTTGCATGCGGGACACGCTTCATTGGTGAAACGTGCCGTGTCTGAAAATGAAGTAGTGGTAGTCAGCGATTTTGTGAACCCTACCCAGTTTAACGACCAGAATGACCTTTTGAAATATCCGCGTACCTTGGAAGCGGATTGCGCGTTGCTGGAGAAATGTGGAGCTACGTTGGTGTTTGCTCCTTCGGTAGAAGAAATCTATCCGGAGCCCGATACACGCCAGTTCAGCTATGCACCGCTTGATACGGTGATGGAAGGAAAATACCGTCCGGGCCATTTCAACGGAGTATGTCAGATTGTGAGCAAGCTGTTCTTGATTGTAGAGCCTGACCGGGCTTACTTCGGTGAGAAAGACTTCCAGCAACTGGCCATTATTCGTGAGATGGTGCGGAAGTATCCTTTTGACATCCAGATTGTGGGCTGTCCGATTGTCCGTGAAGAAGACGGCTTGGCTTTGAGCAGCCGCAATGCACGGCTCACTCCGGAACAGCGTAAGGAAGCGGTGCAGATTTCCAGGGCGTTGTTTGCCAGCGTGGATTTCGGGAAATCCCGTGTGTTACGCGAAACGAAGGAGTACGTGGAACAATGTATCCGCCGGGCACCGGGACTGGAACTGGAGTATTTCGAGATTGTCGACGGAAACACCTTGCAGCCGGTAAAGGCGTGGGACGAAAGCAATTACATTGTAGGTTGCATCACAGTATATTGCGGTGATGTACGTCTGATTGATAACATTAAATATAAAGGATAACGGATGATGATGATTGAAGTGTTGAAATCGAAGCTTCATTGCGTAACGGTGACAGAAGCGAACCTGAATTACATGGGCAGCATTACGATTGATGAAGATTTGATGGATGCGGCCAACCTGATTGCCGGTGAGAAAGTGCAGATTGTGGACAACAACAACGGAGAACGCTTTGAAACTTATATCATCAAGGGGGAGCGTGGCTCCGGATGCATTTGCCTGAATGGAGCGGCAGCCCGCAAGGTGCAGGTGGGAGATGTGGTGATTATCATGTCGTATGCCCTGATGGACTTTGAAGAGGCTAAAATTTTCAAGCCGACTGTGGTGTTCCCGGATACGACCACCAATCGTCTTCTGTAGGATTTATATTGAGACCGAAATAAAAGAGCGGTGCCGGAAGAGACTTTTTACTTTTCCGGCACCGCTCTTTTTTCTTCATCTTCAGATGTTTATCCGTGTGAAAAAACGCAAGGACGTTTCATGGTAAATGTCCTTGCGTTTTGATCAAAATGTCTTTGCGTTTTAAGTAAAACGTCCTTGCGTTTTCTTCCAAACGTAAGTGCGTTTTTTCAGACGCTGAAAATTTACTTCAAATCCACTTGTGGCACATCTTCCAGGCTTTTTTCAATGTCTTCTTCCGTCAGGGAATAATTGGTCAGGTTGCCCGACAGATACTGGTCGTATGCGCTCATGTCAATCAGTCCGTGACCGGACAGGTTGAATAGGATGACTTTTTCTTCGCCTGTTTTCTTGCATTTTTCAGCCTCCTTAATGGTGGCAGCAATGGCATGGCAGGATTCCGGAGCCGGAATGATACCTTCGGCTTGGGCAAACAGGCAACCTGCCTTGAAAGTGTCAAGCTGCTCGATGTCGACCGCTTCCATCAAGTGGTCTTTTATCAGCTGGGAAACGATAACACCTGCTCCGTGGTAGCGGAGACCTCCGGCGTGAATGTTGGCCGGGGTGAAGTTGTGTCCCAAGGTGAACATCGGCAACAGCGGGGTATAGCCGGCCTCGTCACCGAAGTCATATTCAAATTTACCGCGGGTCAGCTTCGGGCAGGAAGCCGGTTCGGCAGCAATATAACGTGTTTTCTTTCCTTCCAGGATGGTGTGGCGCATGAACGGGAAGCTGATGCCGCCGAAGTTGGAACCACCTCCGAAGCATCCGATGATGATGTCGGGATATTCTCCAGCCATGGCCATCTGTTTTTCTGCTTCCAGTCCGATAACCGTCTGGTGCAGAGTCACGTGGCTCAATACGGAACCGAGGGTATATTTACAGTTCGGGGTGGTACGTGCCAGTTCGATGGCTTCCGAAATAGCGGTACCCAGTGAGCCCTGGTGGTTCGGATATTTGGTCAGGATATTTTTTCCGGCGCGGGTAGACATGGACGGGGAGGGAGTAACCTGTGCCCCGAAAGTCTGCATAATGCTGCGACGGTAAGGTTTCTGTTCGTAACTGATTTTTACCTGATAAACGGCAGCTTCCAGTCCAAATACCTTGGCTGCGTAGGCCAGGGCGGCACCCCATTGTCCGGCTCCCGTTTCGGTCGTGATGTTTGTCACCCCTTCCTTCTTGCAGTAGTAGGCCTGTGCCAGGGCTGAGTTCAGTTTGTGCGAACCGATGGGGCTGACGCTTTCGTTCTTGAAATAAATGTGGGCAGGTGTTCCCAGTGCCTTTTCCAGTCCGTAGGCACGTACCAGCGGGGTGCTTCGGTAGTATTTGTACATTTCTCTCACCTCTTCCGGAATCTCAATCCATGTATCGGTCTGGTTCAGTTCCTGATGGCAGAGTTCCTTGGCGAAAATAGGATAGAGGTCTTCGGGTTTCAACGGCTCTTTGGTAGCCGGGTTCAGCGGTGGCATGGGTTTGTTGACCATGTCGGCTTGAATGTTATACCAATATTTTGGTATTTCATCTTCAGGTAAGATGAATCTTTTCTGTCTGTTACTCATAATTGCTTACTTTTTTTAAGGTTTCGCCAAAAATATGGAAATAAATGATAACAAACAACTCATTTTGCTTTTTTCTTATCACTTTTTGTTTCGATGCCGGATTCTGGCAGATTTCCGGTATCGTGCCGTTCAAGTATATGGATTTTTCCATACATTTGCAGTCGTAGCTTAAAATGATATGACCGATGGATTATTGGGAACGACTTTACTTATATAAGAAAAAGCTGCTGGTACCGCGCATCAACCGGTTGCTCAACTGGGTAATGGGGGTAAATTTCCTGTGTGGAGTGGTTTTTCTGCTTGCCATCGTCTATGAATATGGGTTCCGTATCTCGGCAGAAGAACAGACGGCAATCCATACGGTGTATCATGTGCTTTGGGTGATTTTCCTGTTGAGTACCACGGTGCAAATCTTGTTCCGTCAGGAAGATTCACCTTTCAAGTTTACCCCTTGGACATGGGTATTGACCGTGTTGCTTTATCTTACGCTGTTGCCTGTCATCTTCAAGAAACCGGAGGAGAGCACAGGAGTATATTGGGTGTGGGTATTCTTCCATCACAATTATTATAAGGGAGCGGTATTGCTGCTACTTTCGTTTTCGCAGCTTTCGGGCATATTGGTCCGGTTGTTAGGCAAGCGAACGAATCCCTCGCTGATTCTGGCCGGAAGTTTTTTAGTATTCATTTTCGTAGGAACCGGGTTGCTGATGCTGCCTCGGGCCACTTATCAAGGCATTTCTTTCATTGATGCGCTGTTCACGGCTACAAGTGCCACCTGCGTGACGGGATTGGTCACGGTGGATGTGCCTTCCACCTTTACGCTGGAGGGGCAGGTATTGATTATTCTGCTGATTCAGATTGGCGGTTTGGGAGTGATGACGCTGACCAGCTTTTTCGCCATGTTCTTCATGGGGAACACTTCGCTCTACAACCAGCTGATGGTGGGCGACATGATCAGTTCCAATTCATTGAATTCCCTTTTATCTACCTTATTATATATATTGGGATTCACGCTGGCCATTGAAGGGGGCGGGATGGCCGTTATCTGGTTCAGTATCCACGATACGCTGGGGATGAACTTGCGGGAAGAACTCTTTTTTTCGGCCTTTCATTCGGTGTCAGCTTTCTGTAATGCCGGGTTCTCCACATTACCCGGCGGAATGAGTAATCCTGAGGTCATGCAGGAACACAATCTGCTGTATGTCATTCTGGGGCTGCTGATTGCATTGGGAGGAATCGGTTTTCCGATATTGGTCAACCTCTATGAGACCGTAGCCTACTACCTGGGATACCTGAAATGGAGGATACTGCACCGCTCCGGCAGGTTCCGTCAGAAAGTGCATCTGTATAACTTGAACACCAAGATTGTGTTGGTGGCTACGGCCATTCTGCTGGTGGGAGGTACGTTGGTCATAGCAGTTCTGGAATGGAACCATTCGTTTGCCGGGATGCCGGTGCTGGATAAGTGGGTGCATGCATTCTTCAATTCGTCCTGTCCGCGTACGGCAGGTTTTGCCAGTGTGAGCCTTACTTCCCTTTCTATGCAAACCCTGCTGCTCATGGTGGTATTGATGGTGATAGGAGGGGGTACACAGTCTACGGCTGGTGGAGTGAAGGTGAACGTGTGTGCTGTGGTGTTGATTAACTTGTGGGCGGTGATACGCGGTGCCGACCGGGTGTCCATTTTACGGAGAGAACTTTCGCACGACTCCATCCGGCGTTCCAATGCGGCCATGATGCTCTATTTGTTCCTGGCTTTTGGGGCGATTTTCGCATTGAGCATGCTGGAGCCTAAGGCCAGACTGCTGGCCGTGACCTTTGAATGTGTGTCGGCTTTGAGCACCGTAGGCTCCAGCCTGAACCTGACACCCACGCTGGGCGATGCCAGCAAGCTGCTGGTTATTGTGCTGATGTATGTGGGGCGTGTGGGTGCATTTACCTTACTCACCGGGCTGGTACGGCAGGAAAGAAAACGAAATTACAAATATCCGAGTGACAATATTATCATCAACTGACGTATGAAATATCTGATTATTGGTTTGGGGCATTATGGCAGTATGCTGGCAATGGAACTGACCGCCATGGGGCATGAAGTGGCAGGAGTAGACAGCGACAGCCTGCACGTAGACAGTGTGAAAGACCTTATGGCGGCTTCGTTTGTACTCGATGCGACAGACGAAACAGCTCTTTCCGTGCTACCTTTAAAAAGTGTGGATGCGGCCATTGTGGCGATAGGTGACAATTTCGGGGCTTCGGTCCGCATCGTGTCACTGTTGAAAAAGTTGAAAGTGAAACGTATTTACGCCCGGGCGGTAGATGAGGTACATAAGGCAGTGTTGGAGGCTTTTTCCATCGACCGTATCCTGACTCCGGAGCAGGATGCCGCCCGCTTGCTGGCGCAACAGCTGGAGCTGGACGGAGGGGCCGAGCTGTTTCAGATTGATGAAAACACCTATGTGTTCAAGTTTGTGGTTCCTTCCAAACTGGTGGGCTATCATCTGAACGAACTGAACCTGGAACAGGAATTCGAGATGAAGCTTATCTCACTGGTACGTGGAAAGAAGGTGCAGAATTTCTTAGGAATCTCCGTCTTTGAGCGGGAAGTTTCCAATACCTTTCCGGAAGACTATGAATTGCAGCAGGGCGACGCGCTGGTGTGCTATGGTCCCTATGCCCGCTTCATGCAATTCTGGAAATCCGTCCGCTGACATTTCTTAGCGGATGTTTCTCTTGTTCAGTGCCTGCTGGTAACGACGCGCGTTGGCTTGATGTTCCGCAAAGGTGGCGGCAAAATTATGCGTTCCTGAGAAATCTTCTTTCGCACACATGTAGAGATAGTCATGCTGTGCATGGTTCAGCACGCTTTCTATTCCCTGAATGGACGCAATGCGGATAGGGCCGGGAGGGAGTCCGGTGTGCTTGTAGGTGTTATACGGGCTGTCGGCTTCCAGGTGTTTGTGAAGGATACGTCGCAGACCGAATTCCTGCAGGCTGAACTTCACGGTAGGGTCGGCTTGCAGCGGCATGTCGGCTTGCAGGCGGTTCAGATAAAGTTCAGCCACCATCGGCATTTCGGCCCGGTTGGCCGTTTCTTCCTCCACGATGGAGGCCAGGGTGCTTACTTCTATCGGAGTCAGTCCGGTGGCTTGGGCTTTCGCTTTCCGTTCTTCGTTCCAGAATCGGTTATATTCTTTCTTCATGCGTTGGAAGAAATCTTTGGCCTGCATGTTCCAGTACACTTCGTAGGTATTCGGAATGAAAAGTGCCGGAAGCGTTTCGTAAGTGAATCCCAAAGAATCACAGAAACTGCTGTCGCACATCAGCGTGAAAATTTCGGTAGAGTCGGCCATGAGCTGGCGGTCCAGTGAGTGTGCCAGGCGGGCCAGTGTACGGACGTTGGGGATGGTTACCTTGACCGGTGTCTGATATCCGCTGCTGAGGCGGCGGAACAAGGTCAAGGTGTTGGTATGTGCATCAAAGCGGTAGGCCCCGGTATGGATGTGTTGGTCGTACGATTTGAAGCGCGACAGCATTCGGAAACCTGCCAGGTGTTTGCCGTGCAGGTCACGTTGCAGTTTCACATAGACAGAATCGGCCGTATCGTCACGGTCTATATAAATAAAGGTAGGCTGTGTGAGATGAAGCGGTCGGTTGAACAGCAGGCAGCAGATGCTGATGATTCCTGCTAAAAGGATGGCCGCAATGACAGCCCAGATGATAATTCGTCTTTTAGAATGCATATTGAATAAATTTGGATGCAAAAGTAGTAAGAAAACTTTGTATCTGGTATCAGGAGAGGGAAAGAATGTTCAAATTTCCTCCATAAAGTGGTCTGTTGTACACCTGATGAGGATGAAATTTTTCTACTTTTGTGAAGTAACAACGACAAAAAATCAATAAATATGAAAAATGCGATTCTTGGGTTGGCTCTTTTTGCCGCAATGCCTTTGTTTGCACAACAGAAGGCAACCGTGACTGTTCACCCGGAACAGGGAAAACAAATTATCAATAAAGAAATCTACGGCCAGTTTGCCGAACATCTGGGCACCTGTATTTATGGAGGTCTCTGGGTGGGAGAAGATTCTCCGATTCCAAACATCAACGGGTATCGTAAGGACGTGTTCGAGGCGTTGAAAGCCTTGAAGGTGCCGGTGCTCCGCTGGCCGGGAGGATGCTTTGCCGATGAATACCACTGGATGGACGGCATTGGTCCGCGCGAAAAACGTCCGCGTATGGTCAATAACAACTGGGGAGGTACCGTGGAAGACAATAGTTTCGGTACGCATGAATTCCTGAACTTGTGCGAAATGCTGGGGTGTGAACCTTACATCAGTGGAAACGTAGGTAGCGGAAGCGTGGAAGAAATGGCCAAGTGGGTGGAATACATGACCTCTGAGCAGGGAAGCCCGATGGCAAAACTGAGAAAGGAAAACGGACGAGAAAAGCCGTGGAAGGTGAAATATTTCGGCGTTGGAAATGAAAGCTGGGGATGCGGAGGTAGCATGCGCCCGGAATATTATTCCGATTTGTATCGCCGTTATTCCACTTATTGCCGCAACTACGACGGTAACCGCCTGTTTAAGATTGCCAGTGGAGCCAGCGATTATGACTACAACTGGACCGAGGTACTGATGCAGAACATCGGACATCGGATGGACGGTATCTCCTTACATTATTATACAGTGTTAGGATGGAACGGAAGTAAGGGATCGGCTACCAAGTTCAACGACGAGGACTATTACTGGACAGTGGGTAAGTGCCGCGAAATTGAAGACGTGCTGAAGCGTCATATTGCCATCATGGACAAATATGACCCGCAGAAACAGATTGGATTGATGGTCGACGAATGGGGAACCTGGTGGGATGAAGAACCGGGCACTATCAGCGGTCACCTGTATCAGCAGAACACGCTGCGTGATGCGTTTGTGGCTTCCTTGAGTTTGGATATTTTCCATAAGTACACCGACCGTATCAAGATGACCAATATTGCGCAGGTGGTCAATGTGCTTCAGTCCATGATTCTGACCAAAGACGACAAGATGGTGCTGACTCCGACCTATTATGTGTTCCAGATGTATAATGTGCATCAGGATGCCACTTACCTGCCGCTGGACTTGCAGTGTGAGCGGAAAATTGTACGCGATAACCGCATTGTACCGATGGTGAGTGCCACCGCTTCACGTGACAAAGCCGGAGTGATTCATGTATCCTTGTCGAACATCGACCTGAAAGAATCGCAGGATATCACATTGACATTGGGCGACGTGAAAGCCAAATCGGTGACCGGCCGTATCCTGACATCCGATAATATAGACGATTATAATACGTTTGAACAGCCTGATAAGGTGAAGCTGGCCGATTTCAAAGGAGCTAAACTGACAAAAAATGGCTTGGAAATCAAATTGCCGGCCAAATCTATCGTGACGCTGGAAATTAAGTAACCTAATCCATATATCCTTTGGCTTGGTGAAGTTGAAGGACGACAAATTATTGGAAATAAGCTGGATATCGTCTTCTGAATCAATCGTCTTCTTTGTGCGGTTGGGTTTCGGAAGGCGATATTCTGCTTTTGTAATATGTTTGTAACAGGGTGTTACATTTTCTTTAAGTGGATGACATCTATTTGTAATACCAATTCAAGACCTTTGCAGTGTCAAAAAACAAAATTCCAAATCAAACGAAAATGAGAAATAGAATTTCATGGTTGTTGATGGCATGTGCTTGTGTGGCGATGCCAACTTTTGCTGAGAGTAATCCCGACAAGTCGGAATCGGCCGAAAAAAAAGGTGCGGCTATTATTACCATCTATTCTGATGTACATTCCGGTTTTGGACATGTAAATGACGACAGAGGGTTTGGGTTGGACCGGGCGTATTTAGGTTATCAATACAATTTGCCTCACGGTTTGCAGATGAAAGCAGTGGTAGACTTCGGTCAGTCACAGGATGTAGGTGATTATCACCGCATCGGCTATATCAAGAATGCGCAAATCACGTGGAAGCAAAAAGGCTGGACGCTGAATGCCGGATTGATCAGTACCACACAGTTCAAACTACAGGAAGATTTCTGGGGCAAACGTTATGTGATGAAATCTTTCCAGGATGAATACAAATTCGGAAGCAGTGCCGATTTAGCTTTTTCGGCAGCTTATCAGTTCAACAAGGTAGTGGCAGCCGATGTGATTGTAGCCAATGGCGAAGGGTATAAGAAAGTACAGGTAAAAGACGGACTTCAGTATGGAGCTGGTGTGACCGTGGCTCCGGTAAAAGGACTGGTGATTCGTGCTTACGGTTCTTTCAATGAGGCTTCGGAAGATAACCTGAAAGGCATTACCAACTTGGCGGCCTTTGTGGGTTATAAAAATGAGGCTTTCTCGGTGGCAGCTGAATATAACTACCAGACCAACACCAAATATGTGGACGGTTGTGACCAGGATGGTGTGTCGGTGTATGCTTCGGCTCAGCTGAACAAGAAAATCGGTCTTTTCGGACGTTGGGACATGCTTTCTTCCAAGAATGACTGGAGCAAGGATACCGATGGAATGGCCGGTATGTTAGGAGCGGAATTCAAACTGGGCAAGTACGTGAAACTGGCGCCGAATTTCCGTCTGTGGGCACCGAAAGCCGATGGGGGTAAACTGGCCAGCTATGTGTACCTGAACGCTTCGTTTGCCATTTAAACCTGAATAGAAAAACAAATAGATTCATAACTTCTATAAAATGTATAACACAATGAAAAAGTTTTATTTGCCTTTAATTGCTGGAGCGATGGCTTTGTCACTCGCAGCTTGTGGTGGACAGAAATCTGCTAATGGACGTGAATCCGTGGAACTGACTGGTGCAGGAGCCACTTTCCCCTTGCCATTTTATAATATGTCATTCGAAAACTACAATGCCACTTCCGGCGATAAGGTGTCTTACGGAGGTATCGGTAGTGGCGGTGGTGTCCGCAACTTGAAAGACGGTATCGTAGACTTTGCCGGTAGTGATGCCTTCCTGAGCGATGACGAAATGAAAGAAATGCAGCCGGTGGTACACATCCCGACCTGTATGGGAGCCGTAGTGATGGCTTATAACTTGCCGGATGTAGTGAAACTGAACCTTTCAGGTGACGTGATTGTCGATATCTATGCCGGCAAGATTACCGACTGGAACGATGCCCGTTTGCAAAAATTGAATCCGGACGTGACATTGCCGGCCAAGAAGATTATTCTGGCTTATCGTTCAGACGGTAGTGGTACTACCTTTATTTTCACTGATTATCTGTCAAAAGTCAGCGAAAACTGGAAGAACACTTACGGAGCTGGAAAGACGGTCGACTTCCCGGTAGGACAGGCAGCCAAAGGTAATCCGGGTGTGGCTGGAATCATTGCACAGACTCCTTACTCACTGGGATACATCGGTTCTGAATATGCCTTTGCACAGAAGATTGCGTATGCCAGCGTATACAACAAACGGGGTGAACTGGTAACTCCTTCTACAGAAAGTATCTCAGCTGCTGCCGGTGACATTCCGCAGGATACTCGTTGCTCCATTACAGATGCCGATGCAGCCGGAGCTTATCCTATCAGCTGCTTCACTTGGCTGTTGATTTACAAGGAACAGCACTATGCAGAACGTTCTTTGGATCAGGCAAAAGCTACTCTGGAATTGATGCAGTATATGCTGAGCGACAGCGTACAGCAGACTACCGCTACCGTACATTATGCTCCGCTGCCTAAGAAGGCCGTAGAGTTGAGTCTTCAGAATTTGAAAACTGTAACTTACGACGGACAGCCGATTCTTAAATAATGAAGAAGACAGATTATGCAAGACAAGATTTTTAAAGTCTTACTTATCTTATCGGCGATTGTGATACCAGTCATTGGTGGGGGAATTATTTACTCCCTCACCGTTGACGCTTCTGGAGCTTTTGAAACATTTGGCTTCTGGAACTTCATTTTCTCGGACGACTGGGTGACCACCGCCGGCAAAGAAAGTTATGGCGCTCTTCCTTTTATTACAGGTACACTGCTGACCACGATGTTGGCCTTGCTGATGTGTATACCTTTTTCTCTTCCTGTCGCACTGTTTACCGGTGAGTATTTCCGCGGAAAGAAAATCGCTGCCATTTTGGGAACAGTGATTGATTTGCTGGCAGGTATTCCTTCTATTATCTATGGTTTGTGGGGATTCTACGTGCTTCGTACGGTGTTCATGCATTTGAACTTATCGCCGCAAGGTTCCGGTATTCTGACTGCTTCGTTTGTATTGGCCATCATGATTGTGCCTTATGCGGCTTCACTGAGTTCAGAGTTCATCAAGATGGTGCCTTCCGATTTGAAGGAAGGAGCTTATGCCATGGGAGCCACCCGGGCAGAAGTCATCCGGCGAGTGATTTTCCCGATGGCCGGTTCTGGTATTTTTTCTTCTTATATTCTGGCGATTGGTCGTGCATTGGGAGAAACCATGACCGTGACCATGTTGATTGGAAACACGAACCAGATGCCTGATACGTTGCGTACCACGGGAAATACCATGGCGAGTATCATTGCCAATCAGTTTGGAGAAGCGGATGGCTTGAAACTGTCTTCACTGATTGCCATCGGATTGCTGTTGTTCCTGATTACAGCGGTCATCAATATCATCGGTAAGATTCTGATTCGCCGTGCCCGTCATGTCTAACTTTCTAAAAAGAAGAATGTATGTTGTATGGAAATAATATAAAATTGCGTATTCTGAAAAGCCGGTTGCTCTACATCCTGGTATGTGTGCTGTCGGGTGTGACAGCCATTCCGTTGCTGGCCATACTGGGAGAAGTGCTGGTGAAAGGATGGAAGCAGTTAGGCTGGTCGTTCATTACGGAAGCCACGCCGAATGCCTACAAGGCAATGATGGCCGCTTCAGCCGGAGAGGCTATTCCGGGAGGAATTGCCAATGGTATTATCGGTACTTTCCTGATGTTGATACTGGCAGCCGTGGTCGCCATTCCGGTGGGAATACTCTGTGGTATTTGTCTTTCAGAATATCGAAAAAGCTGGTTTGCGGTGATTGTCAGTTACCTGACCGACTTGCTGCAGGGAACCCCGTCCATCATTATTGGTATCATTACCTACATCTGGGTGGTGGTGCCGATGAAAGGATATTCGGCCATTGCAGGAAGTGTGGCTTTGTTCATCATGATGCTGCCGCTGATTATCCGTTCTACGGAGGAAACCATGAAGGTGCTTCCGGAAACGTTGAAAGAAGCCGGTCTGGCTTTGGGTGGAAGCTACTGGCGGGTGATGCTGAAAGTGATGTTACCTTCTGCATTGGGCAGTATCTTTACCGGTATTTTGCTGGCCATCTCACGTGTGGTTGGTGAAACAGCCCCGCTGATGTTTACGGCATTGGGTGGTGCAGCCATCAGCTGGAACATGACCAAGCCGATGTCGGCCGTACCGTTGCTGATTTGGGAATTCTTTAACGACCCGAACCTGCAAAGCCTGATATGGGGAGCTTCCCTGTTCCTGTTGACTTTTGTGTTATGTCTGAATTTATTAGCTAAACGAATTGCAAAGAAATGGAAAATATAAAGAATCCGATTCTCCAGATAAAAGATGTGTGTATCTCTTATACCAGCAGTGTGATGGCCGTGAAGCATGTATCGGCTGACATTGAAAAGAATACGATTACGGCCATCATGGGGCCTTCGGGATGTGGTAAGAGTACCTTGTTGCGTGCGGTGAACCGTATGCATGAGTTATACAAGAATATCCGTGTGACGGGTGAGATTTTGCTGAACGGCGAAAATGTGCTGCAGATGCACCCGATGGAAGAACGCCGTCACATCGGTATGGTGTTCCAGCGTCCGAACCCTTTTCCGACCATGAACATTTACGACAACGTGCTGGCAGGATACATTTTGAATGGTATTCACCTGTCCAAGTCGCAGAAAGATGAGATTGTAGAACGCAACCTGCGGAACGTCTGTCTGTGGGATGAAGTGAAAGATTCCTTGACCAAACGGGGTACATTCCTTTCCGGAGGACAGCAGCAGCGTTTGTGTATTGCCCGTTCACTGGCGCTTCAGCCGGATGTGCTCTTAATGGACGAACCGACTTCGGCTTTGGACCCGATTGCCACCAAGCACATTGAGGGCCTGATGGACCAGCTGAAGAAGGAGGTGACTATCTTGATTGTGACACACAATATGTCGCAGGCGATGCGTATATCCGACCGTTCCATGTTCATGTATATGGGAGAACTGATTGAATACGACGATACAGAAAAGATGTTTAAGAATCCGGTAGACGAACGTACCCGTGCTTATCTGACAGGCAAGATGGGATAATCCGGGAGCCGATGACAGGTAAAGAACAAGGGTTTGCAACTGAGTGATTCAGTTTGCAAACCCTTTCTTTATAATGGAATCTTTTGTTTTGCTTATTTAGCTGTCAGCACTTCCGGTTTGGCCTTGTCTGTTTGCAGGATGTGCCACACCTCTTCTTCCGTTCCGGAAAAAGGACCTGATTTTTCCAGCTTGATAGTCGACATGGCAGCGGCAAAACATCCGGCTTCTGCATAGGATGCACCTTTGTTGCGCATGTACAGATAACCGAGCACATAGGTATCTCCACATCCTGTGGCGTCCACCACTTCTTTCGGGGCGTAGGCCGGTATTTTGTAGAATTTGCCTTCGGCATAGATAATGCTTCCTAAACTGCCCAAGGTCAGCAGTACCTCTTTCACTCCCCATTGGGCCAGCTGACGGGCGGCCTGTTGCGGGTTCTTGAATCCAGTTAATACTTCCGCTTCATGTTCGTTGACTTTCAGAATATCAATGTATTTCAGGGCTTTCTTTTTTTCGTGCCAGTCGACAGGATACACCTGTTCTCCTTTTACTTCCCGTAAATATCCTTGTGCGTCTACGGCAAGTGTACCTTTTTGTGCCAGTTCTTTGACCACTTCCAACGGAAAATCATCTGCCAACAAGCTTCCCAAATGGAAGATGCGTGCATTTTCGTCTTTAAGGGCATCTGCCGTGAAAGGGTCGGCCTTTGCCAGTACGCGCTGGGAGCGATTGTCCTGATTTTCTTCGTATGTATTTTCGAAGTACACCGTATGACGGCTTGGGAGGACTTCTACCTGGATACCTTCTTTTCTCATTTCTTCCACGATACCGTATTCACTGGGTGCAACCGCTGTGACCAGTTTGTAGTTTTTAAAGTCATTTAACCGACGGATTCCGTGAGAGAAATAATAAGAAGTGCCTCCCGGCATGTAAGTAGTTTGTTTTGGAGTCACAATTTTATCTAACGTAATGTGTCCGATGCAACAAATATCATTCATGGATTGGTATGTCTTTTTATGCGTTTGCAAAGATACGGATAATTTTACTGTCTAAGGAAACTGTTGATGGCTTTTTCTTCTGAATTTGTGTCTTATTTTTACGTATATGCTAATAAAGAGAAAGTAAAGTGATGGTTTAATCAAACAAAAGTTTAACTTTGAGCAGTTTGTCCTTTTAGGAAGTTCAGAGTGATGAATTCTCGGAAAGGGTGAAAATTGAAAGAAAAAAAGAAATTTAGAAATGGAAAAAATGAATGTAAAGCCCGCTGAAGGTAAGCTGGGCGTATTATGTGTGGGTCTGGGAGCTGTGGCTACCACGTTTATGACCGGAGTTTTAATGGTGCGTAAAGGGCTGGCCAAGCCGGTAGGTGCTATGACACAGTATGATAAGATTCGTGTCGGGCGCGGAAAGGATAAGAAATACCTGCATTATGGTGAAATTGTTTCGATGACTAAATTGGATGACATTGTATTTGGTGCTTGGGATGTGTATCCGGCCAATGCCTATGAGTCGGCCATGAATTGTGAGGTGTTGCGTGAAAAAGACATCCGCCCAGTAAAGGAGGAGTTGGAGAAGATTGTGCCGATGAAAGCCGCTTTCGACCGCAATTATGCGAAGCGTCTGGATGGAGACAATGTGAAGGATTGTGCTACCCGCTGGGAGATGGTAGAACAGTTGCGGGAAGATATCCGCAAGTTTAAAGTAGAAAACGATTGTGCGCGTGTGGTGGTGTTGTGGGCGGCTTCCACCGAAATTTATGTGCCGGTTTGTGAAGAGGTGCATGGTACCTTGTCGGCCTTGGAAAATGCCATGAAGCAGGACGACCGGGAGCATGTGGCTCCTTCCATGTGTTATGCGTATGCGGCGTTGGCCGAAGGTGCTCCGTTTATCATGGGGGCTCCGAACACGACGGTTGATATTCCTGCAATGTGGGAAATGGCTGAAAAAACTAAAATGCCGATAGCAGGCAAGGATTTCAAGACTGGACAGACGCTGGTGAAATCAGGCTTTGCACCGATTATCGGTACGCGTTGTCTGGGCTTGTCCGGATGGTTCTCTACCAATATCCTGGGTAATCGCGACGGACTGGTGTTGGATGAGCCGGCTAACTTTCACACGAAAGAAGTGAGCAAGCTTTCTACGCTGGAATCCATTTTGGTACCGGAAAACCAGCCAGACTTGTACTCTGATTATTACCATAAGGTACGTATTAATTATTATCCTCCTCGAAATGACAATAAGGAAGGGTGGGATAACATTGATATTTTTGGCTGGATGGGCTATCCGATGCAGATCAAGATCAATTTCTTGTGCCGTGACTCTATTCTGGCAGCTCCGCTGTGTTTGGATTTGGTGCTTTTGAGTGATTTGGCAGCTCGTGCAGGACGTTATGGCATCCAACGGTTCTTGAGCTTTTTCTTGAAGAGTCCGATGCACGATTATACGGAAGGAGAAGTTCCCGTCAATCATTTGTTCCAGCAATATGTGATGTTGAAAAATGCCTTGCGCGAGATGGGCGGATACGAGGCCGATGAAGAGATTGATTGACGAGAGATTGTATGTTTGACAGATATCTTTAGAAACCGGTAGTGAAAGGTGATTTCATTACCGGTTTTTCTTGTCGGATGAAAAATTTATATTCCATTATTCATAAAAAAAGGTAAGAATGTCATTTTTCGGGGAGCGAAATTTGTTGGAGACCTTTACACTATGTACTTTTACAAAATGGTTAAGTGCATATTACTTAAGTATTAAATTCAGGTATGATAAAAAGATTGTTTTTTTTACTCGTCTTGTGTGTGGGAGTTGTGAAACTTTCAGCGCAGATTACTGGAGTTGTGACGGACTCTGAAACAGGCGATCCTATTCCTTATTTGAATGTATATTATGATGGAAAAGGGGTAGGAACCATTACTGATATAGATGGACAATATACGATAGCTTTTCATTCCGGGTGGACTAAACTGACTTTCTCGATGGTAGGTTATGCTACGGAGGTGCGTAATGTGTCGGCCAATACCAAGAAACTGGATGTGAAAATGAAGCCCGATTTGGTGTTGGATGAAGTCATCGTCAAGCCGAAAAAAGAAAAATACTCCCGGAAAAACAATCCGGCGGTGGAGATGATGAAGAAAGTCATTGCGGCCAAGAAATTGAATGACTTGGGTGTTAATGATTTTTATCATTACAATAAGTATCAGAAGATTACTTTTTCCTTGAACAACATCACGACCGATTCGCTTCGGGAGTCTAATTTGTTTAAGAAGTATCCGTTCTTCCGCGACCAGGTAGAGGTCTGCGAGGTGACGGGGAAGAATATTCTGCCCATATCAGTCGATGAAACGGTGACAGAGAAGCTGTACCGTAAGAATCCTCATGATGAGAAGACATTGGTAAAGGGTATTAATTCTACGGGTGTGAACGAGCTGTTCAATACCGGTGACATGTTGTCTACCGTACTGAAAGACGTGTTCCAGGATATCAATATTTATCAGGATCGTTTCCGCTTTCTTCAGTATCCTTTTGACAGTCCGATATCGAATGCCGGTATTAATTTCTATAAATATTATATCATGGATACAGTGATGGTGGATCGTGAGAAATGTTTCCACCTGACTTTCGTACCCAATAACTCGCAGGACTTCGGTTTTACGGGACATTTGTATATTCTGGCGGACTCTACTTTCCGGGTGAATAAATGTGTCTTGAATCTTCCTAAGAAGACTGATATCAACTTTGTGGACAACATGATTATCGAGCAGAAGTTCGGTCAGTTAGACACTGGAGAATGGGTGCTGATGGAAGACGACATGGTATGTGAATTGTCTTATCTGAAGAAATTGCTGGGTTCGTTTCAGGTAAGGCGTACTACTCGTTATTCAGACTTTGGATTTGATGAGATTCCCGAGAAGATTTTTAAGAAGAAAGGAGATGAGATCAAGGATGTGAATGCGATGATGCGTGATGATTCTTTTTGGAAGGAATATCGTCCGACGGAGCTGACGAAGTCGGAAGACAATATGGACTCGTTTGTGGACAATCTTGCCAAAATCAAAGGATTCAAATACATCATGTTTGTGGCGAAGGCTTTCATTGAAAACTTTGTGGAAACCGGAGTGAAAGGAAGGCCCAGCAAGGTGGATATCGGACCGATCAATACCATGATATCCAGCAACTATATCGACGGTCTTCGTTTGAGAGCTTCCGCGCAGACTACGGCCAATTTGAATCCGCATCTCTTCTTGAGAGGATACTATGCATACGGCTTTAAGGATGAAAAATCGAAATACAAGGCTGAGGTGGAATATTCTTTCAATAAGAAGGAATACCTGCCGCGTGAGTATCCGATTAATTCGTTGACCGTTTCGTATTCATACGATAACATGTTGCCGTCCGACAAGTTTATGGGTACAGACAAGGATAATGTGTTTACCTCTTTCAAGGTGACGACTGTCGACCAGTATAATTACGAGCGGACAGCCAGCGTGAAGTATGAGCTGGAAAAAGAGAGTGGATTGAAAACGACGTTGATGCTGAAGCATACCAATCTGGAAGCCTGTGGAAAATTGTTCTATCGTACCATGGCACAGGAAAGTCAGCTGCAGCAGGCTTTGGCTTCGGGTGAACTGACGGGGGCGGAGTGGGTGCATTCTCCTTATAATACCAAAGATTTCTCGGTGGCGGAGGCTACATTAGCCTTCCGTTATGCACCGGGCGAGACTTTTGTCAATACCAAGCAACGTCGTTTGCCAATCAATCTCGATGCGCCGGTCTTTACTTTGCAGCACACGTTGGGGCTGAAAGGAGTATTGGGCAGTGATTATACGTACAACATGACGGAGGTAAGTCTTTACAAGCGCTGGTGGCTGAGCTCATGGGGAAATATTGATACCTGTGTAAAAGGGGGGATCCAGTGGAATAAGGTTCCTTTTCCATTGCTGATTATGCCGGCTGCCAACTTGTCTTATATCATTCAGGATGAAACGTTCAACTTGATTAATAACATGGAATTCCTGAACGACCGTTATGCTTCTTTGGATGTATCATGGAACTTGCAGGGAAAAATTTTCAACCGTATTCCATTATTGAAGAAACTGAAATGGCGTGAGTTTATCGGCATAAAATGTTTGTGGGGACAATTAACAGACAAGAATAACCCGTTACTTCCTCAGAATGCCACTGATACAGAGCTGATGCTGTTTCCGGGACATTACGATGCGGCTGGTAACTTCCATACTTCAAGCTATGTGATGGATCCCAAGAAGCCTTATGTGGAGGTAAGTGCGGGCATTCATAACATCTTCAAACTGTTGCATGTGGAATATGTGCGCCGATTGACCTACAACGACCTGCCAACTGCCAGCAAATGGGGTATCCGCTTCATGATTCGAACGGTCTTCTAATTTTTACTAAATGCATGGACGGGTTTCAAACTTTTTGTAATTTTGTCATATAATCGAGGAATATATGGTAAAATCAGAAATACAAAGCGTGAAACTGCGGTTCGGCATTATCGGGAACTGTGAGGGGTTGAATCGGGCGATTGACGTGGCGATGCAGGTTGCACCTACGGATTTGTCTGTGTTGGTGACAGGTGAAAGCGGTGTCGGAAAGGAAAGTTTTCCGCAGATAATCCATCAGTTTAGCCGGCGGAAACACGGTCCGTATATTGCCGTGAACTGTGGAGCCATACCGGAAGGTACGATTGATTCGGAATTGTTCGGACACGAGAAAGGTGCTTTTACAGGAGCCATCAGTGACCGTAACGGATATTTTGCAGAGGCGAATGGAGGAACCATCTTTCTGGATGAAGTGGGAGAGTTGCCGCTTTCTACGCAGGCTCGTTTGCTTCGTGTACTGGAAACGGGAGAATATATAAAGGTAGGTTCTTCCAAAGTGCAGAAAACGGATGTACGCATTGTGGCTGCCACAAACGTGGATTTCTCGGAAGCCATAGCCGACGGGCGGTTTCGTGAAGATTTGTATTATCGTTTGAATACAGTTCCTATTAAGGTACCGGCTTTGCGTGAACGTCCGGATGATATTCCGCTCTTGTTCCGGAAGTTTGCGGCTGATTTTGCGGAAAAATACCGGATGCCGGCTATCCAGCTTACGGATGATGCCCGGCGTTTGCTGGTATCTTATACATGGCCAGGCAATATCCGCCAGTTGAAAAACATTACGGAGCAGATTTCCATTATAGAAACTAATCGTGACATCACAGCTGACATTCTGCAGGGATATCTGCCGGCACAGCCCGTATCGAAGTATCCTACTCTTTTAGGCGGATTGAAACCGGAAGGGGAGAAAGGGTTTCAGAGTGAGAGGGAGATTCTTTATCAGGTGTTGTTCGATATGCGTCGGGATGTGACGGAACTGAAGAAACTGGTACATGATATTATGGCAGAACGGGCAGGAGGTACTACCATGACACCTGCCTCTACGACTTCTGTTCACTATATTCCGGAAACCCCGGTCAGTTTGATGCAGACTCCTTCGGTGGTAGTGAATCCGGTGACTGAAGTAGGAAAGGTTTCCAATGTGACTTCCGTGAGCAATGTTTCCTCTGTGGCTCCCGGTGTGAAAGTCACTCCGGCTGACGTGTCGGATGTGCAGGATACGGAGGAATATGTAGAAGAAAATCTGTCGTTGGATGAGGTGGAGAAGGAGATGATTCGGAAAGCGCTGGAACGTCATCATGGGAAACGGAAGAATGCGGCGAATGATTTGAAGATATCAGAACGTACACTTTATAGAAAGATAAAAGAATATGGGCTTGAATAAGAAGTATATCAGAGTGGTGAAATATGTACTTCCGGTGGTATTATGCATTTTGACTGCCTGCACCGTGTCGTATAAGTTTAATGGTTCTTCCATTAATTATGATAAGGTGAAGACCATCAGTTTCCAGAACTTTCCGAACCGTTCGGCTGCCTTCGTCTGGGGTCCGATGGAGTCTATGTTCAACACGGCGTTGCAGGACAAATACATGCAGCAGACCCGTCTGAAACAGGTACGCCAGGGAGGGGACTTGGAACTTTCGGGTGAAATCACCAATTACGATGCCTATAATAAAGGAGTCGGTTCGGATGGTTATTCTACCATGGCAGAATTGAGAATGACCGTGAACGTACGGTTTGTGAATAACTCGAACCATGCAGAAGATATCACTGACCAGCAGTTTACGGCCAGTCGTGAGTACAATGCCAGTCAGCAACTGTCATCCGTGCAGGAAGAGCTCGTACAGCAGATGATTGATGAGATTGTGGAGCAGATATTCAATGCAACCGTAGCCAACTGGTAAGAGAAAGATGATACAGCAACGGTTACAGCAGTGGATTGAGCATCCGGATTCGTTGGATACGGAGAGTCTGTATGAGCTGAAGAGGCTTTTGGAACGTTATCCTTATTTTCAGACGGCTTGGATTTTGTATCTGAAGAATTTGTTTTTGTTGCATGACCCTTCTTTTCAAGAGGAATTGCGCAGGGGAGCTTTGTTTGTGGCCGATTTGAGCGTGTTGTTTTATGCCATCGAAGGCGAGAATTTTGTCATCAGGCAGCATGCGGAAGAGACCGGTGAGTCTGTGGCGGGAGCCGAAGATAGGACTTTGGATCTGATTGATCGTTTCCTGTCCGATACCAATGGAGCCACTACGGATAACTTGTTGCCATTACCTATGGAAGCAGTTGATTATACCTCTGTGCTGGCAGAAGGACCTCCCACTGATAATACCGGGCCAATTCTTTTGAAAGGTCAGGAATTGATAGATAATTTTATTGAAAAAGCCTCAATGGAAGAGGGTACTGCTGTAGAGGCGTTGGTGCCGGATACGTTAGTTCAGGAGGTAGTTCCTTCACAGGAAGGAGAGGAAGAGTCTCTGGAAAAAGAGGAAGAACCGGAACAGTCTGAAACGGAGCACTCCGAGCCAGAGGATGAGGAGAATTATTTCACGGAAACCTTGGCTAAAATTTATGTTAAACAGCAACGATATGATAAGGCGCTGGAAATTATTAAAAAATTAAATTTGAAATATCCGAAAAAAAATACTTACTTTGCAGACCAAATCAGGTTTTTAGAGAAGTTGATTATTAACGCTAAATCAAAATAAAAGAAAATGTATTTATTATTTGTCGTATTAATGGTACTTGCAGCTGTATTGATGTGCTTCGTGGTACTGATACAGAATTCAAAAGGAGGAGGTCTTTCTTCCAGCTTTGCATCTTCCAATCAGATTATGGGAGTTCGTAAGACAACCGATTTTATTGAGAAATTGACTTGGGGTCTGGCTGCATTTATGGTGATTGTCAGTGTGGCTACTGCATACGTGGTTCCTTCTCAGACTGAAGGTTCTTCAGTTATCATGGAACAGGCAGTGAAAGAACAGAAAACCAATCCGTTGAATGCTCCTGCAGGTTTTGCTGCTCCTCAGAAAGATGCGGCTGCTACAACTGCTCCGGCTGCTGCAACTGATTCTACCAAGAATTGAGAATATAAAGAAATAGACAAAATGAATCACTGACGAGTGTTTCATTTTGGGCATGAAAACGGAAATCCGGATAATGAATGAAACGGTTTTCCGTTTTCTTTTTTTGTTAATATGAATCTTTCATGGAAAACGTACAGAAAAAAGAGCGAATTCTGGCTATCGATGCGCTGAGAGGATTTGCCGTAATGGGGATTATTTTGCTCCATAACATCGAACATTTCAATTTTTATTCTTTTCCCGAAACTTCTTCTCCGACACTGGCGAATTTGGACCATACGTTGTGGGATATGTTGTTCTTTCTGTTTTCAGGAAAGGCCTACGCCATTTTTGCCTTGCTCTTTGGGTTCACTTTTTATTTGCAGAGCCGTAGTGCCGCTAGGCGAGGAGAGGATTTCAAAGGACGCTACATGTGGCGGCTCGTGCTGCTGTTGGGATTTGGGTTTGTGAATTCCTTGTTTTTCCCCGGTGAGATATTGGTGCTTTATGCCATCTTGGGTTTCATCCTTGTACCTGTCCGTCACTGGAAGAACCGGTCTTTGCTGATACTTTCCTTCATACTGATGCTTCAGCCGGTGGAGTGGATTAAAGTGGTGTGTGGATGGCTCAGTCCGGATTATGCACCCCACCAGATGATATTCTCGTTGGGCGATGTATATCCGCAGTTAGGAGGCGATTCCTGGTGGGAGATGGTGAAGATGAACTTTACCATCGGTCAGCTGGCCAGTCTGAACTGGGCGTGGTGTTACGGAAGGGTGTTCCAAACCTGTGCCTTGTTTGTGCTCGGCTTGTGGATAGGCCGGATGGGGTATTTTGATTCATCTTCAGAAACTGCCTTGGGGCGTTCTCGTAACTTCTGGACCTACGTGTTGTGCTTTTCTCTTCCACTGGCAGTGGTGTTTTATTTTGTCAAGACCTTTGTCTTCTCGTTAGTGTCTCAGCCTTTGATGCAGGACAGTCTGAAAACTATCCTGAATTCCTGGTATAATTTCTGTTTTATGCTGACCATGGTTTCTGTGTTCCTGTTGCTCTATTGGATGGGAAAGGGAAAGATGCAGAAGATTCTGGTACCCTACGGAAGAATGAGCCTTACCGATTACATCATGCAATCGGTCATTGGGAGTTTCCTGTATTTTGGTTATGGATTGGCCTTGCATCAGTATTGCGGTACAACGGTCAGCTTGTTGGTGGGAATCATTTTCTTCCTGTTGCAGTTGGCCTTTGCTCATTGGTGGTTCCGGCATTTCAAGCGCGGTCCGTTGGAGACCATTTGGCACAAGCTGACTTGGCTGGGAAGTACAGATAGTTAATCAGTTACGCTCTCTCAGTACTTTCTCAAGAAATATTCCAGTACTTCTAGGGAAGTACTCCAGTACTGCTGAAGAAGTACTACGGTACTTTCTTGGAAGTACTCCAGTACTCCCTAGAAAGTACTGAAGCGGAGTGGATATGAAAAAAAAGAAAGACCGTCCTCGTGGTTCGAGGCGGTCTCTCTCATTTTTGTAATGAAAGTCTGTGCTTTCAATTATTTTTTGAAGTATCTGTTGTACAGACCTTCGAAACCTTTTCCATGACGAGCTTCGTCTTTAGCCATTTCATGAACTGTGTCATGGATAGCATCCAGGTTCAGCTGTTTAGCGCGAGTAGCGATACGTTTCTTGTCTTCGCAAGCACCGCATTCAGCGTTCATACGTTTTTCCAAGTTTGTCTTAGTATCCCATACGCAGTCACCCAGCAGTTCAGCGAATTTAGCAGCGTGTTCAGCTTCTTCCCAAGCATAGCGTTTGAAAGCTTCTGCTACTTCCGGATAACCTTCGCGGTCAGCCTGACGGCTCATGGCCAAGTACATACCAACTTCAGTACATTCACCCATGAAGTGGTTGTTCAGGTCTTTGATCATTTCGTCGTCGCAACCTTTAGCTACGCCGATAACGTGTTCGTCTACGAACTGCAAGCCACCTTCAGCTTCTTCCAGTTCTTTGAACTTAGAAGCAGGAGCTTTACACATCGGACATTTTTCAGGAGCTGCTTCACCTTCATAGATGTAACCACAAACTGTACAGATAAATTTCTTCATACGTCAAAAATTTTAAGTAGTTAGTTATATATTAATAAGTTATGTTCTTTAATTCTTTGTAATGTCTTTTCCTGCACATTCCGGACAGATACCTTTGTAATACTGGTGTACCTCTTCCACGATGAATCCGTCTTTCTGGAACATTTCGGCTTCGCTCGGGTCCATCTTGGCAGGTATATCGTATATCTTGTTGCAAACCTTACATTGAAAATGTGCATGCGGTTGCATGTCACCGTCAAAACAAGCGTTCTTTTCATCTATGGTCAGCATCTTTGCGGCACCATGCTCCACGAACAACTTGAGGGTGTTATACACTGTAGTCTTGGAGAGCGTAGGAATCTCTTTGCACAGCGCCGTATAAATTTCGTCGATGCACGGATGAGTTTTGTGCTTCAGCAAATAATCCATGATGGCAATGCGTTGTACCGATGGCTTAATCTCATGGTCGAGCAAATATTCGTATGCTGTCATATTTTTCAATTCTGTAATTATTACAATTCTAATTCGAAGGCAAATATACAAAGATTTTTTATTCCAACAAATAGAACACAATGTTTTTTGTTTTTTTTTACTTTATGTTTCTGCGTTAAAATCTCCCGTTTCAGAATAGGGGTGTGTGTAAATATTGTTTATTTTTGCATCACTATATTATATATAACAAATTTATATGAGATTTGGTTTTGTAAAAGTGGCGGCTGCTATTCCTGCCGTGAAGGTAGCCGACTGCAAGTTTAATGCGCAGCAGACAGAGAAACAGATTGTCATTGCCGACGGGAAGGGCGTACAGATTATCGCTTTTCCGGAATTGAACCTGACCGGATATTCCTGTGGAGATTTGTTTGCCCAGAGTTTGTTGCTGGAGCAGGCGGAGTTTGCCTTGATGCAGATTGTCAATAACACCCGTCAGCTGGATATTATTTCCATTGTCGGCATGCCGGTCATGGTGAATTCCACGTTGATGAATTGTGCGGTGATTTTTCAAAAAGGCAAGATTCTGGGACTCGTACCGAAGACTTATCTTCCCAATTATAAAGAATTTTATGAGCAGCGTTGGTTCACTCCGTCAGTGGCTCATCCCGATTCCACTACCGTCCGTCTCTGCGGGCAGATAGTCCCTATGAGTGCCCGTTTGCTCTTCGATACGCCGGAGGTTTGCTTTGGCGTAGAAATCTGCGAGGATGTATGGGCGCCCGTACCCCCCAGTTCCACATTGGTGCTGAAAGGAGCCGAGATTATCTTCAACCTGTCGGCCGATACGGAAAACATCTGCAAGCACCAGTATCTCCGTTCTTTGCTTGCACAGCAGTCAGCACGGTGCCTGGCGGGATACGTATTCTCTTCCTGCGGCTTTGGCGAATCGACTACCGACGTGGTTTTCGCGGGGAATGCCCTGATTTACGAAAACGGCAGCCTGCTTGCCGCTTCCGAACGTTTTTCTTTCGAAGAGCAGCTGGTCATCAGTGAGATTGATGTGGAGCGCCTGAGAGGGGAACGCTTGGTGAACACCACGTTTGCGGCCAGTGTACGGACTCATCAGGAGATGCCGGTACAGCATGTCAGTACGGAACTGGTTTCATCGCGTGAACTGAGTCTGACCCGTCCGGTAGAACCTCATCCTTTCGTGCCTTCGGGCAGTCGTCAGCTGGACGAGCGCTGCGAGGAAATCTTTTCTATCCAGGTGGCCGGATTGGCCAAACGTCTGGTGCATACCCATTGCAAGACCGTCGTATTGGGTATTTCCGGGGGACTGGACTCCACGCTGGCCCTGTTGGTCTGTGTCAAGACCTTCGACAAGCTGGGCTTGCCGCGAAAAGGAATCGTGGGAGTGACCATGCCAGGTTTCGGAACCACCGACCGCACGTATCACAATGCCCTCTCCCTGATGGCTTCTCTGCAAGTGACCACGAAGGAAATCAGCATCAAGGATGCCTGTATTCAGCATTTTCAGGATATTGGTCAGGACATGTCGGTACACGATGTGACTTACGAGAATGGACAGGCCCGCGAGCGGACGCAGATTCTGATGGATTACGCCAACAAGCTGGGCGGACTGGTCATCGGTACCGGCGACTTGTCGGAACTTGCCTTGGGATGGGCTACCTACAATGGTGACCACATGTCGATGTACGGTGTGAATGCCAGCATACCCAAGACCTTGGTACGTTATCTGGTCAATTGGGTGGCACAGACGGGAGTGGATACCTTGTCCCGCAATACCCTGCTCGACATCATCGATACCCCAATCAGTCCGGAACTGATTCCAGCCGACGAGAACGGCAACATCAAGCAGAAGACCGAAGACTTGGTAGGTCCTTACGAGCTGCACGACTTCTTCCTGTTCCATTTCCTGCGTTTCGGCTTCCGTCCGGCCAAAATCTTCTATCTGGCCGAGATTGCTTTCCGCGGAACGTACGACAGCACGACCATCAAGAAATGGCTGACGAATTTCTACCGTCGTTTCTTTGCCCAGCAGTTCAAGCGTTCTTGCTTGCCTGACGGTCCGAAAGTAGGTTCCGTTTCCTTGAGTCCGCGGGGCGACTGGCGCATGCCGAGCGATGCCAGTGCAGCACTGTGGCTGAAAGAATGTGAGGAACTCCAGGCTTGATTCGGAGAGAGGCAGACCGATACAGAAAGCGTCCCTCTCAAAGAAAAAAATCGTGAAAGTCAATATTTGATCCATTGGAATTCCAATGTAAAAAATCTCCTGCTTTCGTCCTTTCATCGAAGATAAATGAGGACTGAAGCAGGAGATTTTTTTTTAGGGTATTATTTAGGAATTGTAAGTCGGCTGTTCGGTTCTTCTATTTTAAGGCCGCCTTCTTCTGAGAGTTAGTGCAAGTATTTTTCCGTGAAAGCCTTTACCCGTTCCGTGTATTCGTCCGGATACAGCTTGTAGGAATGGGCATGGTCCACCCCCTCCGTAATCCACAGCTCTTTGGGAGCCGGTTTGGCCTCATAAAGCTTATACACCATCCACGTCGGTACAAAGTCGTCGTTGTCACCGTGGATGAACAGCATGGGCTTGCGGCATTTCGCTACTTGTGATAGAGCCGAAGCTTCCTGAAAATTCCATCCGTTCTGTAGTTGACAAATCCAGCTGGCCGTGTAAAGTAATGGGAAAGGAGGCAAGCCGAACAAGTCTTTCAGTTCCTTGCTGAACTGGTCCCACACGCTGGTATAGCCGCAGTCTTCCACGAAGCAGGTCACGTAGTCGGGAGTCGCATCCCCCGACAGCATCATGGTGATGGCCGCCCCCATGGAGATGCCGTGCACCACTGCCTGCAAGGAATCCCCGAACAAAGCTGGTGCCACGTCTATCCATTGCCTTACGTCCTTCCGGTCCAGCCATCCCATCTGAATGGCATCCCCTTCTGTCAATCCCGCATAGCGCAAGTCCGGCAGCAAGATATTACAGTCTAGTGAATGGTTGTAGAGATAGCCGATGTGAAACATGCGGATGGCATTGTCCGTATAGCCGTGCACGATAATCGCCGTGCGGGCAGTAGGGCGGGAGGCGTGTGCATAAAACGCATGCATCCGGATGCCGTCGGGCGCGAGGATAAATGTATCGCGGAGCGCATGATGCTCTTCCAGACTGTCCAGCCATTGGACAATCTGAGGATATTCCTTTCGCATGAAAGTTTCAGATTCCACCATGTTTTTCCCCCGGTTTTCCGGGCGGAGCGCAAAATCAATCAGGTAGAGACCTCCCCCGACGACGATTCCCACGACCAGCAGTATCACGATGCCTGCCGACCAGAGGATTTTCTTTTTTGTGGTCATTGAAAATGGGTATTGAGTCCGTGGTTAGCTGTTCCAGATATCCCATGCCCCGAAAGCCTGCAACAAGAGCATTTCCAGCCCGTTTTTGACGATGGCTCCCTGGTCGCTTCCCTTCTTCATGAAAAGCGTGGTGTTCGGATTGTAGAGCAGGTCGTACAACAGATGCTGCGGAGTCAGCAGTTCGTACGGGATATTCGGACACTCGTCGGCCTTCGGATACATGCCCACCGGCGTACAGTTCACAATCACCTTGTAGTCCTGCATGATTTCGGGTGTAATTTCTTCGTACGTAATAACTTCCTCATTGTGTTTGCTGCGCGATACGAACAGCGTTTCCAGCCCCAGTTGTTTCAACCCCTGATGAATGGCTTTTGAAGCTCCGCCAGTACCCAGAATCAGCGCTTTTTTGTGGTAAGGTTCCAGCAAGGCCTCGATGGAACGGACAAACCCGATGATGTCGGAATTATAGCCAATCAGTTTTGGGCCCCCTTTGGTATGCTCTATTTTGATGACATTGACAGCCCCGATTGCCTGCGCGTCTTTGTCCAGTTCATCCAGATACGAAATCACTTTTTCCTTGTAAGGGATGGTCACATTCAGGCCCACCAGATTGGGGTTGGTCTTGATGATTTGCGGAAATTCTTCAATGGTCGGAATCTCAAAGTTCACGTATTCCGCGTCAATATTTTCTGAATGGAATTTTTCATTGAAAAAGTTCTTGGAAAAAGAATGTCCAAGCGGATAACCGATTAAGCCAAATTTTTTCATAAGGTTCAAAGATATTAGTTATTTTGTCGCAAAATAGAGTGTACACGTACCCATGGTCAGTCGTTTGAACTTTACCTCGCTGAAGCCGGCCTTCCGGATAATTTCCTGCATGACTTCTCCTTGCGGAAAAGCCTTGATTGATTCGGGCAGGTAAGTATAGGCGCTGCGGTCTTTCGAGAGCAGCCATCCCATGGCCGGTATCACCAGCTTGGAGTAAAGTGCGTAACCCTGTTTCATGGGGAAATGTGCCGGTTCCGACAGTTCCAGAATGACAAGATGTCCGCCGGGCACCAATACTCTGTACATCTCTTTCAGGCCCTTGTCCAGATGCTCGAAGTTGCGGATTCCGAATGCCACCGTGATGGCATCAAACCGGTTTTCGGGGAAGGACAGTGCCGTACAGTCTTCTTTCGCAAAAGAAATCTGTTGGTCGAGTCTCAGCTGTTTCACCTTCTCGCGTCCCACGTTCATCATGCCCTCCGAGATATCCGTACCAATCAGCTCGGCCGGTTGCAGCATCTGGCAGGCCTGGATGGCGAAATCGCCCGTGCCGGTAGCCACGTCCATGATGTGCTGGGGATGATAAGGTTCCAGCAGGCGGATAGCTTTCCGTCGCCAGCTTTTGTCGATGCCCCATGACATCAGGTGGTTCAGGTTGTCGTATGCCGGTGCGATGTGGTCGAACATTTTTTCTACCTGGGCAGCCTTGCCCTCTTTTTCGTTGTATGGCTTGATATTTTCTTGTGGGTAATGAGACATGCGTGGAAAGTTAAGATGGGACAATGTAATGGTGAATCTCCCTCTGAGAATGAAAGCCGTTTCATTCCGCAAAGGGAGATTAGGGGTCAGATACTTTCTGTATGATTAAAGCATCAAATAGTCGGTCACGTTCTTTTCGATACGTTTGGCCAGGTTATCTGTGTCACCTTTTACGAAGCTTTCGCCCGTGATGTGCTCAAACAACTCGATGTAGCGGTCGCTGATAGATTCTACGATGGCCGGAGTCATTTCAGGCACCTGCTGGCCTTCCTTGCCCTGGAAGCCGTTGGCCATCAGCCATTCGCGTACGAATTCCTTTGAAAGCTGCTTCTGTGGCTCTTCTTTTTCGAAGCGTTCTTGATAACCTTCTGAGTAGAAGTAACGGCTGGAGTCCGGTGTATGGATTTCGTCCATCAGGTAGATTTCGCCGTTGTGTTTTCCGAATTCATATTTCGTGTCTACCAGAATCAGACCCCGTTCAGCCGCCATCTGAGTACCGCGTTCAAACAAAGCCAGTGTATATTTCTCCAGAATGGCATATTCTTCCGGAGTAGCCAGTCCTCTGGCCAGGATTTCTTCTTTGGAAATATCTTCATCGTGCATACCCATTTCAGCCTTGGTGGTCGGAGTGATAATCGGATGAGGGAATTTCTCGTTTTCTCTCATGCCTTCCGGCAGACGCACGCCGCAGATTTCACGCACGCCGCTCTTGTAGGCACGCCATGCGCTTCCGCAAAGGTAGCCGCGTACAATCATTTCTACAGGGAAACCTTTGCACATCACGCCCACGGTAACCATCGGGTCGGGAGTAGCGAGTTTCCAGTTCGGGCAGATATCTTTGGTTGCGTCCAGAAATTTAGCCGCAATCTGGTTCAGCATCTGTCCTTTATAAGGGATACCTTCCGGCAGCACGACATCGAATGCCGAGATACGGTCGGTAGCAACCATTACTAACTTTTCATCGTTGATGTTGTACACATCACGTACTTTTCCGTGATACACACTTTTCTGTCCAGGAAAGTGGAAGTCTGTTTTTGTTAAAGCTTTACTCATTGTCTTGTTATGTTTAGTAATGAATAGGATTCGTTATGTGTGTTTATGCCTGTGGAGTCTTTTCGGCTTCTCTGGCAGCACGTAATTGTTTTCTTTCCGCTTTCTCTTTTTCCTCGAATTTCTCGTAGGCTTCTACGATGCGGGTCACCAGTTTGTGGCGGACAATGTCTTTCTTGTTCAGTTCGATGAAGCTGATGCCTTTCACGTCTTTCAGGATTTTCATGGCCTGCACGAGTCCCGAAGTCTGCGAGGCGGGAAGGTCAATCTGCGTCATGTCGCCCGTCACAATCATCTTGGTGTTCATGCCCATTCGGGTGAGAAACATTTTGATCTGCTGGGTGGTGGTGTTCTGCGCTTCGTCCAGGATGACCACTGCGTCGTTCAGCGTACGTCCGCGCATGAAGGCCAGCGGTGCAATCTGGATGACGTTCAGTTCCATGTATTCCTTCAGCTTGGCCGCCGGAATCATGTCCTGAAGCGCATCGTATAGCGGTTGCAGGTAAGGGTCAATCTTGTCCTTCATGTCGCCAGGCAGGAATCCTAACTTCTCGCCTGCTTCTACGGCCGGACGGCTGAGGATGATTTTCTTGATTTCCTTGTTCTTCAGAGCCCGTACTGCCAGGGCGATGGCCGTGTAGGTCTTTCCCGAACCCGCCGGACCGATGGCAAAAATCATGTCATTCTTTTCGAATTCGCGCACCAGCTTCAGCTGGTTTTCACTTCTCGGAGTAATCGGCTTGCCCGTCACACTGAACACGATGGCATCGCCCGTCTTTTCAATTTTCGGGGCATTGCCCTTCACGATGTCCAGGATGACTTCTTCGTTGAGCGAGTTGTACTGCACGCAGTGTTTCTCCAGAGCCAGGACAGCCTCTTCGAAAGCGCACATTTCCTCCTCGTCTCCCATGATTTTGATGACGTTTCCGCGTGCTACAATCCGCAGCTTGGGAAACAGGGCCTTGATCATCTGCATGTTGGCATTGTTCACGCCATAGAAGATCACCGGGTCAATATCTTCGAGTACGATATGTTTCTCTATCATTGAGTTTCTTCAGATTCGCTTGTATTTTATTTTTTGCAAAAATAATCATAACTTTTGATTGTAGAACGAGAAAGCAGAAGAAAATCTGCTTACTTCAGTTCTTTCATTTTGTAGCGTTCGCCGGTCGATTTCACCAGTTCCTGCAAGAATTCCTTGCTGTATCCCGGGCGGTCCAGCGGAGCCGTGTTGCCGGTAGCCGGGCGTTGCAGCTGTCCGTTCTGCATGCGTTTCACGGCACCGTCGTTGTAGCGTACGATGAGGAATTCGCCCAGTTTCTTCCAGCTGTCTACGGCAGTCTGTGCCGTCATCTGCGTGTAGTTGGTCAGGAATTCCTTGGCTTTGGCCGGGTCTTGCTGATACAGTTTCAGGGCCGTGCTTTCAATGCCTTCCTGTGCCTGTGCATAAGTATCTTCCAGGCTGTTCTGTACGGTGCGCATGTCTTCCACCATCAGGTTGTAGCGCGGACGGATCATGTCGGCCACCCAGTTGTAAATCCAGAACGCGGAATCCCATGAGAAGGTCACGCAGTCACCGTTTCCTTGCTGGTAAGGATAAGGCACCTTGTCCGTGTTGCAGTACACCGGAGTGAAGACCGTCATGTTGGCGTCGTCCAGACCGAACCAGAGTACACCGCCGATGGCGTCGGGCAGGTTGGAACGCATCTGTGAAACGAATACGAAACCACTCTGCTGGGTAGAGATGGGGCGTTCGTTGAAATATTCCTGTCCATCTACCTTAAAGGTCAGCGGCGACAGGCGGTAAGGCATCTCGAAGCAGCCGGCACCCATGTCCTTGGTGATGTCGAGCGGAGTGCCTTCGTAGTGGTCACGCATGGCATGCTGGATGTCGCGTATCGAAATCTTCTGGTCCGGTTTCACGTAAAGCGGCATCGGCTCCTTGCTCTCGCCCTGGATATAAGAAAGGTAAGATTGACCGGTCGCCTTGCTGAACATGTTGTAGAAGCTCCACACACGTGCCTCGCAGAAACGCAGGCCGCTGAAATCGAGCGGGCAGTAAGCATCGGCAAAGCTGAAGTCCTTGTTGTTGCCGCTGAAATAGCCTTTTTCGCGGGCAAAGGAAATCACGTCGGGTGCATACAGGCAGTTTTCCTTATCGTTCATGTCGAACTTGTGGATGCGGCTCTGGTTGGCATGAGCGGCAATGCAGTCGTCCGGAATACGGACAGCCACCCATACAGCCCCTTTCACGCCCGGTCCTTTTCCAATCATCTCCATGATCCAGGCTTCGTTCGGGTCGGCAATCGAGAACGATTCACCGCTGCTGTAGTAACCGTATTCTTTCACCAGGTCGGTCATGATTTTGATGGCTTCTTTGGCCGTACGCGAACGTTGCAGGGCCACGTAAATCAGGCTTCCGTAGTCCATGATGCCGGTGCTGTCCACCAGTTCCGGACGTCCGCCGAAAGTGGTTTCCCCGATGGTCACCTGAAACTCGTTCGTGTTGCCGATGACGTTGTAGGTCTGTTTGGCTTCCTTGATTTTGCCCAGATATTTACCCGAATCCCAGTCGTAGATGTCGCGCATCTCGCCCGGTGCATGCTGGGCAGCCGGGTAGTGGCACAGGTAGCCGAACATGCCGTAAGAGTCGGCCGAGTAAGAAACGATGACGGAACCGTCGGCCGAAGCCTTCTTTCCGACAATGAAGTTGGTACATGCCCATCCGTTGGCAATACATGCTGTCAGCAGAAAGACAGCCAGCATTATTTTTTTCATTTTCATGTAGGTAGATTGTTTATGATTTGAGTTATTGATTCTTTCAGAACTTGTATTCCTTGCGGGCCGTGTTTCCGCATTGGTCGGTCACGGTCACCTCGGCCTTGTGGGGAACTCCCTTTTTCACCTTTTCCGAGTCTTGTATCACCAGAATGCCTTTCTTCAAACCGAAGAGGACAAACTTCCCGTCAATGTACACCTTGTAGGTGCCGATACCCGATTCAGCGTCACTGATGCGGAACCGGATTTGCCGGTTGCTGCGCCATCCGCCCTGTCCGACGGGAGTGATTCTCGGCGCCACGGTATCCACATCGACAGAGAAGGTACCGAGAGAACGTATCCGGGTCTTGACCCATCCGTTCTCATATTTCCCGCCCATGGAGCTCCGCCATTTGCCGGCCTTCTGCACGATGTAGTATTTCGTGGTGTCGGCCACCGGTTTGTGTCGCAGGCCGATGGACAAATCGCAGTAGCTGTGGATCGGTGTCCGTCCTGCATCCAGCACATAGTCGAAGGCGATGTGCGAGCTGTCCCCCTTGACGCGGGTGTGGAGTGGCACGTTGTCATATACGTAGTAGCGAGGCACCACCAGTTCCATGCCCGGTTGTTGGATGACATTGGTCCGGTTCCAGTAAAGCATCTCGTCTGCCTCCGGCTTGTAGGCAGGAATGTCCTGCCGTTTGCCCTTTATGGTAAATGCATACGTTCTGCGGTTGCCGAAATTGTCTTCCAGCACGTAGCGGAAATGATAGTCCCGTTCCTCGTTGATGTCCACAGCCCCCCGGTTCTCATCCGTGCGGAGCAGCCGGATCCGGTTGCCGGGCAACTTATAGGAACGCATAATCAGCCGTCGTGTGCGGGTCAGTTCGTCGTAGTCCGTAAACCCGTTGATCATGCGGTTCTCGTCGGGCAGTACCCGGTCGGTTGTACTGTTGAACACCTGTACCGAGTCCACATAAAGCGTGACCGAGTGTACGCCGTAGAAGTTCGAGGTACCGTCCATGTAATCCTTGGCGCTGATGCCCGTGTAGATTTTCCCCCACGCGTGGATGGGCTGTCTCAGGGCATTCACGTTGAGCAGTTTCTTTTGTGTGCTGCCGTTCACCACGCCCTCTCCCAGAATCGGATAAATGCCGATGAGGCTGGCCACGGGCGCCTTGCTGTCCTTCAGGTAACGCTTGAAGTAAGGCATGGGGTCAATGTATTCCCCCGTTTCCGTCTGCCGCAGCTCCAGGTGCAGGTGAGGTCCAGCCGAAGCCCCTTCGTTGCCGCTCAGGGCAATGATATCCCCCTTCTTCACCGGAAACTGTCCGGGCTTGAATTTCAGGTCGCAGGTAAACGTTTCGTGCGCATACTGGTACTGGCGCACGTAAGCCTGTATGTTCTTGGCAAATGACACCACGTGTCCGTACACCGAAGTCAGTCCGTTGGGGTGGGTGATGTAGAGAGCCTGTCCGTATCCTCCGTGCAATACCGCCACACGCGATACATAGCCGTCGGCAATGCAGTAAATGGGTTTGCCGGTTACCCCTTGTGTCTTGATGTCCAGCCCGTTGTGGAAATGATTGGGACGCAGTTCGCCAAAGTTGGCGCTGAGCAGAATCGGGAAGTCGAACGGAGAACGGAAGTAGTTGTCGGTGACATTCTGGGCCTGTCCGGAGAGTACCCCCGCCAAGGCCAGTGCCAGTATCATTTTTTGTCTCATTTTTTCGTATTTGTTAAGCGGTTACAAAGATATTAAGAAATCCTGAAGCTGCAATCTTTTTGGAATGACTCTAAAAAATACGTCGTCTTTTATTAGGATAATTTATCCGAATGGTCTATTTTTGTCAGTGTATTGATATGCAAATTATTATTTATTAAACAGTATAATCATGGAAAACAATGAATTAATTCAACAGTGTACTGAGAAAGCTCAGACATGGCTGACGCCTGCCTACGACGCCGAAACACAGGCTGAAGTGAAACGCATGCTTGAAAATCCCGACAAGTCGGAATTGATTGATGCTTTTTATAAAGACCTTGAATTCGGTACAGGTGGTTTGCGCGGCATCATGGGAGCCGGTTCCAACAGAATGAATATCTACACGGTAGGTGCCGCTACACAGGGTTTGGCCAACTACCTGAACAAATGCTTTGCCGGAAAGAAAGACATCTCGGTAGTAGTAGGTCACGACTGCCGCAACAACAGCCGTAAGTTTGCGGAAATTTCTGCCGACATCTTCACAGCCAACGGTATCAAGGTATATCTGTTCGATGACATGCGTCCTACACCTGAAATGTCATTTGCCATCCGTCACCTGGGTTGCCAGAGCGGTATCAACATCACAGCTTCTCACAACCCGAAAGAATACAACGGTTACAAGGCTTACTGGGACGACGGTGCACAGGTACTGGCTCCGCACGACAAGGGCATTATCGACGAAGTGAACAAGATTTCCAGCGTGAGCGAAATCAAGTTCCAGGGCAACAAGGAACTGATTCAGATTATCGGTAAGGAAATCGACGACGAATACCTGCGTCAGGTACACACCTTGTCTATCGACCCGGAAGTAATCAAACGTCAGAAGGACCTGAAGATTGTCTACACGCCGATTCACGGTACCGGTATGAAACTGATTCCGCAGTCACTCAAATTGTGGGGCTTTGAAAACGTACATTGCGTGGCTGAACAGATGGTGAAGAGCGGCGACTTCCCTACAGTGGTATCTCCGAACCCGGAAAATGCAGAAGCACTGACATTGGCCATCAAGCTGGCCAAGGAAATCGATGCCGACATCGTGATGGCTTCCGACCCCGATGCCGACCGTGTGGGTATGGCTTGCAAGGACAGCAAGGGCGAATGGGTATTGATCAACGGTAACCAGACCTGCTTGATTTTCCTGTACTACATCATCAAGAACCGTATCGCCATGGGCAAGATGAAAGGCAACGAGTTCATCGTGAAGACCATCGTAACCACAGAACTGATTAAGAAGGTGGCCGATAAGAACCACATCAAGATGCTCGACTGCTACACTGGCTTCAAATGGATTGCCCGTGAAATCCGTCTGCGTGAAGGCAAGGAACAATACATCGGTGGCGGTGAAGAAAGCTACGGATTCCTGGCTGAAGACTTCGTACGTGATAAAGATGCCGTGTCTGCCTGCTCACTGCTGGCTGAAATCTGCGCATGGGCCAAAGACCAGGGCAAGACTCTGTATGACATACTGATGGAAATCTACGTAGAATACGGCTTCTCACTGGAAGTGACTGTCAACGTAGTGAAACCGGGTAAGACGGGTGCCGACGAAATCAAGGCCATGATGGACAACTTCCGTGCATGTCCGCCGAAAGAACTGGGTGGTTCGGAAGTGGTTCTGGTAAAAGACTACAAGACCTTGAAGGCTACCGACAACACCGGAAAGGCTACAGACCTGGATATGCCGGAACCTTCCAACGTGCTTCAGTTCTTTACAGCCGACGGTACAAAAGTTTCTGTACGTCCTTCCGGCACAGAACCTAAGATTAAGTTCTACATGGAAATCAAGGGCGAAATGCATTGTCCGAAGTGCTATGCAGGTGCCGTAGCCGATGCCAAAGAAAAAGTAGATGCAGTAAAGAAATCTTTGGGCATTTAAGATACGGGGCGTGTGAGTGCGCCGCCAGAGATGATTTAAAATAAGGAATGTCATTCCCGCGAAGGCTTTCAGGAGTCTTTCTTGCTTCGGGAATGACATTCTTTTTTTGTCAGAATGTTTGCTGTTTTGAGAAATCCCTGTCAAAAAAGACGGATTTGACGGGTTTTGCTAACCGTGTCTGGCGGCAAAAAGCCTCTTCTGTGCAGCCGCTTTTTGGGACCCGAAAACCTCATCGGCCTCACAGGGGTCTGTAGAGGGGGTAGAAGGGGAATGAAACGGTCGTCCCGGGAGAATGAAAAATGAAAATCCGGAAAAATCGCTTTGGCGTTCGGAGGCAAACGCAAAGGCGTTTCACTCCAAACGTCCTTGCGTTTTCCGGCAAACGCTTAGGAGTTTTCGGACAAACGCACTTGTGCCTTTTTTGTAAGCCTTAAAATGAAGATTTTTGAGGACTTTATTTTCTATTTCAAGCGTGAATATGAAATTTTCCGGCGTGACTGAATGAAAGTTTATTTCACTTCATGGTGTTCTTTTTGTTGCTGGAACAGCTTTCTTGTTTTCTTTTTCTTCTATTCTGGGAAACTTTCTGTTTCTCCTTGAATTTGCGGAACTTCTTTTCCTGCACAGTTTGTGCATGAGGATTGACCTGAGGGCTGAATTTCCTTTTCTGGAGAAGAAAAAATGAGCAAAATGACAATTCCCGAATAAGGAAGCGAAACGTGGTTTTCTTACGATGGTGGCTTTCAGCTATTTTTCGAATGGAGACACCTCATTTGGAGCAGGTACGATAGCAGACTGGTGGACAGAGTAGCAGTCTTTTGGGTTGATTTGAAAAACCATACGGCGGAAAAGAAAATGACCAATGGTCATAAAAAGATAAAAGGCTGTCTTCGGGGGAGGAAGACAGCCTTTCTTTGTGAATTGTATGGAAGACTAATACCTTTAGTTATTTCAGCAGTTTCTGAGCCTGTTTCAACATCTTTTCAGCTTGTTTTACGGCTTCTTTCAGTTCCTTGCTTTCAGTACCATTGGCTTTTTTCTGAGTCTTGTCCAGTTGCTCTGAAAGCTGCTGGATGTGTGATTCTACTTCTTCTTTCTTTACATCGGCTTTCTTTGACTTAGCCAACCATTCTTTCATACCCTGAGCTTTGAGAGCAAGAGTAGCGGTTTCGGCAGTCAGTTCAGTAGCTGCTTCTTCTTCCGGAGTGGCAAATGCATGGTGGAATCCTTTTACATCGTTCCAGTGTCCACGAGTAAAGTCTGGGAATGCAACTGCTGCACAGCCATTGTCCATAGAAATGGCTCCCAGTTCTGCCAGTGAGCACCATTCAGCCAAGTCATATACATCCATATCCAATGGCAGTCCATTCTGCAGACAGTACACCAGACGGCTGTCCATGATAAAGTCCATACCACCGTGTCCACCTACTTCCTTAGCCATTTCACCGTATTTCTTCAGAATCGGGTGCTGGTATTTGTCGACCAAAGCCTGCATTTCTTTTTCCGGAAGGAAAGAGTGAGAGCTCAGGTTGTCTACCTTCGGCTGTACGCCAGAAGCCTTCATTTGGGCAGCATCTACAGCATAGCCTTCAATCGGATACTTGTTGGCGAAACCTTTTGTTCCGGTCAGCTGATACAAACGGTTATAGGGTTGCGGGTTCATCACATCGTGCTGGATTTCGATGACCTTTCCGTTGGCAGTACGGATCAGGGTAGTGGTGTGGTCACCGTTGCGGAATTCTTCGCAAGGTTCACCGGTGGCTTTTTCTACCAATGCCTTACCGTGTACGGATTTGGTATCCATAGCTACCAGTGTAGTCATACGGTCGCCACGGTGAATGTTGAGGGCCTGAGCTACAGGGCCAAGGCCGTGAGTAGCGTATACGTCGCCGCGGTTTTCCTTGTTGTAACGCAGACGCCAGCCCAGTTTATCTTCTTTTCCATTTTTCCAGTAATAAGGCCAGAAATCATCCAAGTTGTGGATGTAAGCTCCTTGTGCACGGATGACTTCACCGAACACACCCTGCTGTGCCATGTTCAGGGTATTCATTTCAAACCAGTCATAGCAGCAGTTTTCCAAAATCATACAGTGCTTGCGGGTAGTTTCCGACAAGTTGATGAGTTCCCAGCATTGTTCCAGGTTCATGGCAGACGGTACTTCAATGGCTACGTTCTTACCATGTTCCATGGCATATTTGGCAATAGGGAAGTGATGGTCCCAATCGGCTGCAATGTACACCAAGTCGATGTCATCGCGTTCACAGAGTGCTTTGTAGCCTTCTGCACCTGAATAGATGGCAGCTTCGGGCAGACAAGCTTTTTGTAGGAGTTTCTGGCATCTTTCAGCACGGTCTTTTTCGTAATCACACAAAGCTACGATTTTGGTACCGGCAATATAGGTGAAGCGTTCTACGGCTCCCGGGCCACGCATACCCAATCCTACGAAGCCTACGCGGACTACGTTCATTTTAGGGACAGTCAGTCCGAGCGCACATTCTTGTCCGTCTGGACGTTCAGGAGTTTTGATGACGATGGTACCTTTATTCCATTCCCATTGAGTGGAAGGAGAAAGGCTCTGTGCAAGCATTTGAGCCGGTGTACAGGTTAAAGTTAATACGGTGCAAGCACCTAAAAGCAATTTTCCAAAATGTTTCATAGCTTTAGTTGTTTTGATGTTGAATTTTACTGGGGACAAAGATATAAAAAAACATTATTACACAAAAGTTTTTTCTATAAAACGTACATATATTAAAAAGAATAAGAATTAACGCTGTTAAAAGAAATAAAATAAATTATATTGCGAGTGCTTTATAAATAAAAAGGAAGATGAGCTATACCTTATTAATATATTACTATATTATATATTATAATAGGTAGAACTATGTGTTTATCTGAGACTTAAAAGGTAGAATATTTTTGGAGGAAAGAATGAGATGGGATGATAAACTGATAAGAAAAACGTTCTGTTTCTTACGAATGATAATTTATTTGAAAAAAAAGTGTCATTTTATTTGTGTGTTACAAAAAAGCCTTTACCTTTGCAACTGTAAATAAAAACAAGAGATAGTAAATATGATTACATTACACACATCAGTGAACTTGGCAGTCCTGCATATTATTCGCGTCCTGGTCGTGGCACCAAGAGGTGAGAAAGGTTCGTGCATGTAATTATATGAAAATGATATTGTAGAAAGCCTTTCTCACCAAGCGTTGAGAGAGGCTTTTTAATTGAAAAGAGAGATGAAAATGAAACATCAGTTACGTAGTTCGATGAGTACAGAAGGTCGCCGCATGGCAGGTGCCAGAGCACTGTGGGTGGCCAATGGAATGAAAAAGGAGATGATGGGGAAACCAATCATTGCAATAGTGAACTCTTTTACGCAGTTTGTGCCCGGTCATACACACTTGCATGAGATTGGTCAGCAGGTGAAGGCGGAGATTGAAAAACTGGGATGCTTTGCGGCTGAGTTCAACACCATTGCCATCGACGACGGAATCGCGATGGGGCATGACGGGATGCTGTATTCTTTGCCTTCGCGCGACATCATCGCTGACAGCATAGAATATATGGTGAACGCACATAAGGCAGATGCCATGGTGTGTATTTCCAACTGTGACAAGATTACACCGGGAATGCTGATGGCTTCCATGCGATTGAATATCCCGACGGTATTCGTGTCAGGCGGACCGATGGAAGCCGGAGAGTGGGGCGGACAGCATCTGGATTTGATTGATGCCATGATCAAGTCGGCCGATACGACCGTGAGTGATGAGGATGTAGCCGAAATTGAACGCCATGCGTGTCCGGGTTGCGGAAGTTGCTCAGGTATGTTTACCGCCAATTCGATGAACTGTTTGAATGAAGCTATCGGACTGGCTTTGCCAGGCAACGGTACGATTCTGGCTACTCATGCCAATCGCAAGCAGTTGTTCAAGGATGCAGCGGCCCTGATTGTGAAGAATGCGTATAAATATTATGAAGAAGGAGACGACAGCGTGTTGCCGCGCAGCATTGCAACTCGTGAAGCGTTCTTGAATGCCATGACTCTCGACATTGCCATGGGTGGTTCTACCAATACGGTGCTTCACTTGTTGGCGGTGGCTCACGAAGCGGAAGTGGATTTCAAAATGGACGACATTGACATGCTGTCACGTCGTGTACCTTGTCTTTGCAAGGTGGCTCCCAATACACAGAAATATCACATTCAGGATGTGAACCGTGCCGGAGGTATTCTGAATATTTTGGGCGAACTGGCCAAAGGGGGACTGTTGGATACTACCGTACATCGGGTGGACGGTTCCACATTGGCAGAAGCCATTGCCAAATACAATATCTGTCGTCCGGATGTAGATGCAGAAGCACAGCGCATTTATTCAAGTGCGCCGGGCGGTAAATTCTGTATCCAGTTGGGGGCACAGAACGCTACCTACAAGGAGTTGGATACCGACCGTGCCAACGGATGTATCCGTGACTTGCAGCACGCGTACAGCAAGGATGGCGGACTGGCCGTATTGAAAGGAAATATCGCTCAAGACGGTTGCGTAGTGAAAACTGCCGGAGTGGATGAAAGTATCTGGAAATTCTCAGGCCCGGCCAAGGTGTTCGATTCGCAGGAAGCTGCCTGTGAAGGTATCTTGGGTGGAAAGGTGGTCAGTGGTGACGTGGTAGTCATTACTCACGAAGGTCCGAAAGGAGGTCCGGGTATGCAGGAAATGCTGTATCCTACCTCTTATATTAAATCCAAGCATTTGGGTAAGGAATGTGCCTTGATTACCGACGGACGTTTCAGTGGAGGAACTTCTGGCTTGAGCATCGGGCATATATCTCCGGAAGCCGCAGCCGGAGGCAACATCGGTAAGATAGTAGATGGTGACATCATTGAAATAGACATTCCCAACCGTTCTATCAATGTGAGACTTTCCGACGAGGAACTGGCCCAGCGTCCGATGACGCCGGTGACCCGCGACCGCAAGGTTTCAAAGGCATTGAAGGCATACGCCAGCATGGTGAGCTCGGCAGATAAAGGTGGAGTGAGAATTGTAGAATAAGGAGAAGCTTATGAGTAAAGAAAAAATATCAGGTTCAGAAGCGTTGATGCGCTCTTTGGAACACGAAGGAGTAAAGACACTCTTCGGCTATCCAGGAGGTGCCATCATGCCGGTGTTCGATGCGTTGTATGACCATCGTGACAAATTGAACCACATTTTGGTTCGTCATGAACAAGGAGCTGCGCATGCGGCTCAGGGTTTTGCCCGTGTATCGGGAGAAGTAGGAGTTTGTCTGGTAACAAGTGGACCGGGCGCTACCAATACGATTACCGGTATCGCTGATGCCATGATTGACAGTACGCCGATTGTGGTGATTGCCGGTCAGGTAGGAGCTTCCCTGCTGGGTACGGATGCGTTCCAGGAAGTCGACTTGGTGGGTATTACACAGCCTATTTCCAAGTGGAGCTATCAGATACGCCGTGCGGAGGATGTGGCTTGGGCGGTTGCCCGGGCGTTTTACATCGCACGGAGTGGACGACCGGGACCTGTCGTATTGGATTTTGCCAAGAATGCGCAGACGGAAATGACGGACTATGAGCCGGTGGATTTGGATTTCATCCGTAGTTATGATCCGGATCCGGAAACCGATTCAAAAGCTGTGGCTGAGGCTGTAGCCTTGATTAACGGTGCCAAGCGTCCGTTGGTACTGGTAGGACAGGGCGTAGAGTTGGGAAATGCCCAGCAGGAATTGAAGGAATTCGTGGAAAAGGCGGATATTCCTTGCGGATGTACGTTGTTGGGCTTGTCAGCATTGCCAAGCAATCATCCTTTAAATAAAGGTATGTTGGGAATGCATGGAAACCTGGGACCGAATGTGAAGACCAACGAATGTGACGTGTTGATAGCAGTGGGTATGCGATTTGATGACCGTGTGACCGGTAAATTGGATACGTATGCCAAACAGGCCAAGATAATCCATCTGGATGTGGATCCGTCGGAAATCGGAAAGAACGTGCCGGTGGATGTGCCGATTTTAGGTAACTGCAAACGGACGCTTTCATTGCTGACCGAACTGATTCAGCCACAGAAACACGAAGAATGGATTGCCAGCTTCAAACCGTATGAAGAAAAAGAATACACACAGGTAATTGAAAAGGAAGTGTTCCCGAAGGAAGGGCCTATCAATATGGGTGAGGTGGTGAATGCGGTGAGTGAGGCCACTCATAACGAAGCTATCCTGGTAACCGATGTCGGTCAGAATCAGATGATGGCTTGCCGTTACTTTAAATTTAGCAAGCCTCGTAGCATTGTCACTTCCGGTGGTATGGGAACGATGGGATTCTGTTTGCCGGCCGCTATTGGAGCCACATTCGGATGTCCGGACCGTACAGTATGTGCCTTTATGGGGGATGGCGGTTTGCAGATGACCATGCAGGAACTGGGTACGATTATGGAACAGAAGTCGCCGGTCAAGATTATCCTGCTGAACAATAATTACCTAGGCAATGTGCGTCAGTGGCAGGCTATGTTCTTCAACCGTCGCTATTCTTTCACCCCGATGATGAATCCTGACTACATGCAGATTGCATCGGCTTACGGAATTGCCTCACGCCGTGTGATGAATCGTGAGGAATTGAACGACGGTATTCAGGAAATGTTGTCGACCGACGGCGCTTTCTTGCTGGAGGTATGCGTGATAGAAGAAGGAAATGTGTTGCCGATGACACCTCCGGGAAGTTCGGTCAACTATATGTTAATGGAATGTTGAGAGGAGAAGGAGGAAGAATATGGATAATAAAACATTATATACAATCATTGTTCATTCAGAGAATATTGCCGGTATTTTGAACCAGATTACCGCAGTGTTTACCCGTCGTCAGATCAACATTGAGAGTCTGAATGTGTCGGCTTCTTCCATCAAGGGAGTACATAAATACACCATTACCTGCTGGACTACTCCGGATGTGATTGGTAAGGTAGTGACACAGATAGAAAAGAAAATGGATGTGATTCAGGCACATTATTTCACGGACAAGGAAATCTTCCAGCGTGAAGTGGCGATGTATAAGGTGTCTACTCCTGAATTCCAGTCGAATCCGGAAGCATCCAAGGTGATTCGCCGTTACAGTGCACATATCGTGGAAGTCAATCCGACTTTCTCTATCGTGGAGATGGTGGGAATGAGTACGGACATCACTTCGCTCTATCAGGAACTGAAGCAGTTGAACTGCGTGCTGCAGTTTGTACGCTCTGGGCGTATTGCTGTTTCTACCAGCTGTTTTGAGCGGGTGAATGAATATTTGGCGCATCGCGAAGAAAGATATCGGAACCAAAAGAATTGAATCTATGACAGAAGAAAGTAAAGTTGGTACTTACCGGTTTGTGGCCGAACCGTTTCATGTGGATTTCATGGAGCGGCTGACAATGGGGGTGTTGGGCAATCATTTGCTGAACTGCGCCGGTTTTCATGCGGCAGACAGAGGATTTGGCATCGCTACGCTGAATGAGAATCATTACACGTGGGTGCTTTCACGTCTGGCAATTGAGATGGAAGAAATGCCGCATGCCTACGAACACTTTACCATACAGACATGGGTGGAGAATGTGTACCGCCTGTTTACAGACCGTAACTTTGCCATTCTGAACAAAGATGGGAAGCCTATTGGATACGCCCGTTCCATTTGGGCGATGATCAGCATGGAAACGCGTAAGCCGGCCGATTTGCTGACATTGCACGGAGGTTCGATTGTGGACTATGTGTGTCAGAAAGACTGTCCGATTGATAAGCCGGGACGCATCAAGGTGACACATCCGCAGGCGATGGGAGAGTATCGGGTGAAGTACAGTGACATCGACCTGAACGGACATGCGAACAGCATCAAATACATTGAACATATTCTGGATTTGTTCCCTATGGAAATGTTCCGAAAGAAACAGGTCCACCGGTTTGAGATGGCTTATGTGGCCGAAAGTTATTACGGCGATACGTTGAGCTTCTTCCAAGAGCAGACCGGAGAAAATGAATATGATGTGGAAGTGAAAAAGAACGGCACGGAAGTGGTTGTTCGAAGTAAAGTGATTTTTAGAGATTAAATTAGTATATCAACTTGCAGCCGAAAGGCTGCGTAAAAAGATTGTAAAAACTATGGCAAAAATGAATTTTGGCGGTGTGATTGAAAATGTAATCACTCGCGAAGAATTTCCATTGGAAAAAGCACGTGAAGTATTGAAAGATGAAACCATTGCTGTAATCGGTTACGGTGTACAGGGACCGGGACAGTCATTGAACTTGCGCGATAACGGTTTTAACGTCATTGTCGGACAGCGTCAGGGCAAGACTTTTGAAAAAGCAATCGCTGATGGATGGGTTCCGGGAGAAACTTTGTTCAGCATTGAAGAAGCTTGCAAGAGAGCCACTATCATCATGTGTCTGTTGTCAGATGCCGCAGTGATCTCTGTATGGCCGACTATCAAACCGTGCTTGACTGCAGGAAAGGCTTTGTATTTCTCTCATGGTTTCGCCATCACTTGGAATGACCGTACTGGCGTAGTTCCTCCTAAAGACATCGATGTCATCATGGTGGCTCCGAAAGGTTCAGGTACTTCTTTGCGTACCATGTTCCTGGAAGGACGTGGCTTGAACTCTTCTTATGCTATCTACCAGGATGCTACCGGTAAGGCATACGACCGTACCATTGCATTGGGTATCGGTATCGGTTCAGGTTACCTGTTCGAAACTACTTTCCAGCGTGAAGCTACTTCCGACTTGACTGGTGAACGTGGTTCTTTGATGGGAGCTATCCAGGGATTGCTGCTGGCACAGTATGAAGTGCTCCGTGAAAACGGACATACTCCGTCTGAAGCATTCAATGAAACTGTAGAAGAGTTGACTCAGTCACTGATGCCGTTGTTTGCAAAGAACGGTATGGACTGGATGTATGCAAACTGCTCTACTACTGCACAGCGTGGTGCCCTCGACTGGATGGGCCCGTTCCACGATGCCATCAAACCGGTAATGCAGAAACTGTATCAGAGTGTAAAATGCGGTCATGAAGCTCAGATTTCTATCGACAGCAACTCTCAGCCGGATTATCGTGAAAAACTGAATGCAGAATTGAAAGCATTGCGTGAAAGCGAAATGTGGCAGACTGCTGTGACTGTACGTAAACTTCGTCCGGAAAACAACTAATCACGGTAGGTGAAAATTATAAGAAAGCCGTTCGGTGTCGGAAGATGCCGGACGGCTTTTTTCGTGAGGTAAGGATGAAAAGAATCTGTGAGATTTTGTTACCTTTGTGCCGGTTCTATAGAATAGAGATGAAAAAAATTGCTATTTTTCTGCTGGGCTGTCTTTGTATGGCAGGGACAGTGTTTGGACAAAGTCTGGAGGAGACCACGGAGCAGCGTCTGAAGGATTTTTTTGCCAATTATGAGACTTCGTATGCGCATATCGGAAAGTGTAAACTGGAACGCATGGAGCTGGAACACGAAAAGAAGGTATTGCGCGTGTATGCCAATCCGACTTTTGGTTACCAGCCGTTTACGGAAGAAAATGTATCGGCTATTTATCGTTTGTTGAAGCAGTCGCTTCCGGGGCCGGTAAATTATTATACCCTGCAAGTGTATGCAGACGGAAAGCTGATTGAGGACCTGGTGCCTAATGCGTTCCGGAAGAAACAAGACAAGACTCGTTTGTACGGCAAACTGGATGCGAAGGGAAACCCGTGGGTGACCAATGTGTCGCGTCCGTTTGAAATCAGCCGGGGACTGGAAGGACGGCATGTGGCTGTGTGGCAAAGTCATGGAAAGGTGTATCGGAACGACCGGAATGAATGGCGCTGGCAGCGTCCGCGCTTGTACTGCACTACGGAAGATTTGTTTACCCAGTCGTTCGTGGTGCCGTATCTGATTCCGATGCTGGAAAATGCCGGAGCCGTGGTCTTCACTCCCCGTGAACGCGACTGGCAGCGCCACGAGGTGATTGTGGATAATAACACTTGTACGCCAGGCAGCCATTATCTGGAAGTGGAATACAAGAAATATACGTGGAAGGATACGGGTCAGCCGGGATTTGCTCAAAAATATCAGCAGTATCCGGATAACTACAATCCTTTCAAGGATGGTACGGCGAGGTACATTGCGACCCAAAACCAGCCGGAGAAAGCCTTTACCGAATGGATTCCCAACATCCCGGAAAAAGGAAAATATGCGGTGTATGTCAGTTATCAGACACTGCCGGAAAGCGTGTCGGATGCCAAATACTTGGTTTTCCACAACGGAGGTGTGACCGAATTCAAGGTGAACCAGCAAATGGGGGGAGGTACCTGGGTATATTTAGGTACCTTTGAGTTCGATAAAGGCCGGAACGATTACGGCATGGTGGTGCTGAGTAACGAGAGTTCCCAAAAGGGAGTGGTCTGTGCCGATGCGGTCCGTTTTGGCGGTGGCATGGGAAACATTGTCCGTGGCGGACAGGTGAGTGGAGTGCCTCGTTACCTGGAGGGGGCGCGCTATTGGGCACAATGGGCCGGCATGCCTTATTCGGTGTACAGCAAGAGCCAGGGAGAAAATGATTACAATGACGATATCAATGCTCGTTCGCTGATGGTGAACTACCTGAGTGGCGGGTCGGTGTACAACCCTTCGGAAGAGGGACTGAAAGTGCCTTTTGAAATGACACTGGGACTGCACAGCGATGCAGGCTTCAAAACGGATGATGAACTGGTGGGTTCATTGGGCATCTATACGACCGACTTCAACGACGGAAAACTGAATTGTGGTATCTCCCGCTATGCGTCGCGCGACTTGACAGACATGGTGCTGACGGGATTGCAACGAGACATCGCTTCCCGTTTCGGGGTGCAGTGGGCCCGGCGGAGCATGTGGAACCGGAACTACAGCGAGACCCGTCTGCCGGCAGTGCCTTCCATGATTCTGGAATTGCTCTCCCATCAGAACTTTGCCGATATGCAGTGGGGACACAATCCCGATTTCAAGTTTACGGTGGGACGTTCAGTCTATAAATCCATTTTGAAATATCTTTCTACCATGCACGGCACCGACTATGTGGTGCAGCCGCTTCCGGTGAATCATTTTGCCATCCGGGAAGGAAAAAAGAAAAATACTTTTACTCTGAACTGGAATCCGGTGGAGGATGTGATGGAACCGACGGCCAAACCGCAAGGATATATCGTCTATACCCGTATCGGTTACGGCGGATTTGACAACGGAGTATATGTACGCAAACCGGAATACACGGTGAAAGTCGAACCGGGACTGGTGTACAGCTTTAAGGTAACGGCTGTTAACAAGGGAGGAGAGAGTTTCCCTTCGGAAATTTTGTCGGCCTATAAGGCCAAACGGAGTAAAGGCACATTGTTGATTGTGAACGGATTCGATGCCACTTCAGGTCCGGCGGAAGTCAACTCGGCTTTACTGCAAGGCTTTGATCTGAAGTTAGATCCGGGCATACCTTATGGACAGACTCCTGCTTATTGCGGCTACCAGCAAGGATTCAACCGCGACAAAGCGGGACTGGAGACTGGTGACGGGCTGGGTGTCAGCGACAATGCTTTAGAAGGAAAATTGATTGCGGGAAATACCTATGATTATGTGTTTGTGCATGGCAAGGCCATTCAGCGGGCCGGACGCTATTCGTTCGTGTCTTGCAGTGATGAAACCTTGGAGAGCGGAAGTACGGACCTGAGTCAATATGACCTGGTGGATTTGATTTGCGGAGCCGATGCCAAATCCTTCTCTTCGGCCATGCAGGAAGCTCTTACCCGTTACTGTCGTCAGGGCGGACGTTTGCTGGTGAGCGGTTCTGCGTGGGGAGCAAATCTGCAAAAGAGAGACTTTGGCAAGGATGTGCTGAAGTGTGTGTATGGCGGTCGTTTCAGTAACCAGACTTCCTCTTCTTTGCAGGGAGCTGGAATACAGTTCCAGGTTGAAGGGGAAGCCAATGAAACGGTTTATGCCGTTCCTTCCATGGAATGTGTGCTGCCTGCAGCTGGGGCCTATTCATCTTTTGTGTATACCAAAGGAAATTATGGGGTGGGAACCGTATATCGTGGCGAAGATTACCGTACCTTTGTATTGGGTTTCCCCTTGGAATGTGTGGAAAACACCGACGTACGCAATCACTTGATGCAGACTGCTGTGACCACGCTTTTGTCCAAGAAAAAACGCTGATTCAGCGTAAAGAAAAGAATTAAGTAACCATCAATAAATGTATCGATATGGAAAAAGATTTTTTGAAGGTCATTGAAACACGGCGTAGTTGCCGCAAGTATAAACCGGAACAGATTACGGATGAAGAGTTGAAGGCTGTGCTCGAAGCAGGTACTTATGCTCCGACTTCACGCGGTATGCAGTCGCCTTATATTGTGGCTGTACAGAAAAAAGAAGTGCTGGCCAAGCTGGCTAAGATGAATGCGGAAATCATGGGAGTTACTTCCAATCCTTATTACGATGCGCCTACCTACGTGCTGGTTTTTGCGCCTTCATTGGCCAACAATCCGGTACAGGACGGAAGTTGCGTGCTAGAAAACATGATGCTGGCAGCACATGCCTTAGGATTAGGCAGCTGTTGGATTCACCGGGAACGGGAGATGTTTGCTACGGAAGAAGGCAAGCAGCTGATGGAAGAATGGGGACTTCCTGAAGGGTTGATGGGTATCGGTGCCCTTGCGTTGGGCTATCCCGACGGAGAACCCGCTCCGGCAAAACTGCGTAAACCGGACTATTTCCGGGTGATAAAATAAGACGAAAAAAAACGCAAGGACGTTTTGGTCAAAACGCCTTTGCGTTTTCTCTTAAACGCCCTTACGTTTTACTTGAAACGTCCTTGCGTTTTGGTAGAAACGCAAGGGCGTTTTTTTATGATTGTTTTTTTATCAGTTAATCGGCACAATTTCAAAGATTTCCGCTTTTCCTTCCAAGCGAATCTGACTGACGTTCTTGTCGGTCAATTTGATTCTTGCATAAGGAGTTTCAATCATGGTTTCAGACAAAACCTTGCCTTTTTTGTCCAACTGCACACATTTGATTGGGGCAGACAACTGGTTCATCAGTAAGGTGTAGGCTTTGACATCCTTGTTGACTCCGAACGTAATCGCTTTTGTGCTCTGGTAAGAGGTGGAGAGATTGTTGTCGAAAGCATAAACCGCTTTGCTCAATGTATCCGCCTCAAGCGTAAAGCCAAGATTGTCCGGACGGAGTGGGTTTACATCGAACGAGCGGACAGAAGCATAGTTGGTGCGTTTGGAATCCAGTCGTTTCAGGCGGACGTAGCGTGCTTTTTCCGGAGCCCCCTGCCAGTGGATGATGTATTGCTGGTTCAGCTCTCCGGTGAGCGCTTTCCAGTTTTGTCCATCGGTAGAACATTCCACTACGGCATGGTCGAAATAGTCCACATCGTCTTTGGAATTTCTTCCCTGAAGGATGGAGATTTCCGTCACATCACGTACGTCGCGCAAGTCTACTCCAATCCAGTCGTTCGGCTTCTGGGCGATTCCGGAAGTATAGAAAGTCGTAGAATCATTGTCGAACATCAGTTTGGTCTGTACGGTATGCGCACTGCTGAAAGAGCCGATACCTTTGTAGTCGTTTGGCATCTTGCCTGACAGTTTCTTCAGGTATCCGTGTGCCATGTCGTCCATTGCATACTCATAGAACGGCTGAAGTTTCAGGGTGCCCGACTTGTGGGCTTCGTAGTTTTTCCGGTCTTCCGGCGTCATGATGTTTTGTATGTATTTCGTCCAGAAAAGCGCATCGTCCTGACCGGAACGGTATATACGGGCCAGCTCGATGGCCTGCTTGCCGCGTGTACCCAGTTTGCCGAACTCTGTCAGCCAAGGCCGGAGTTCGTTGAGCAACGCTTTGTTCTGGCAACCGTTTTCCATGCGTGCAGGAACACTCTCTACTTTCTTGAATTCTTCTTCCAAGGCGTTGGCTGCCGCATCGTTCCAGTCGGCAATGCGGAAAGTCTTTGTTTCCCACGATTCATCCCGCCGGTATCCGTTTTCGGTATCACTGGAGTGGATGGCGAAGGTGCGATATGCATCAGTGGCATCGGGTACCAGTTCGGCCAGTCCCCGTTCCCAGTTGTCAATGGCGTTGTAGTCGGCGATGTTCCAAGCGTAGTCGGCAACTCCATACAAGGCCAGCTTGGAGGCTTCACCGTGTTCCATCGGATTGCTGATCACGCCGCAAGTCTCCTGGGCTGTCAGGCTGGTATCCAGTCCGTAGACCGGTCCCTGGAGCAGGAAGTTACGGATGTAGTCGGTCACCGGATAGTTCCACCAATAGTAAGCCGGACGTTTGATACGGGAGTTGATGAAGTCGAGGGTTTCGGGTGTCAGGTCACTACATACCACGTCACCTGTCCAGAACACCTTGATTTCAGGATTCAAGGTTTTTCCGTAAATGGCCAGGCTGCCTTTTTCGGTCGGATTGGCCCAAAGTTTGGAGTAGTCGGTCGGGCAGACGGTCAGCGGAGACACGTCTCCTTTTACCTTCACGAACTCTTCAGTCAGACGGTTCAGCAATTCCGTTTGCTTCAGCGGGTTGGTACCCTCGCCCGAGATATCGTCGAAGAAGATGGCAAAATGACGGACTCCCAAATCGTACATCCAGTTGAACTTGTTGATCAGGTTCTGATAATCCTCTTCATTCCATTTGATATCCTGTCCCGGATGGATGGCCCACACGAAGTCCACATAATTCCGGTTGCTGGCATCTACCAGTTCCTTGATATGTTGTGCTTCTTTTTCCGGATAGGGCAGACGCCAGTTCGGGCAGCTGTGATAAGGGTCGTCTTTAGGACCATATAAATAGGTATTCATTTTGAACTTTCCGTAGAAGTCAATCAGCGACAAGCGGACTTCGTGTGACCAAGGCGTGCCGTAGAAACCTTCCACCACACCTCGGTTGGGCAAGTCCGGATAATCGTTGATTTCCATGCAGGGCAGCGTACCTTGGAAAGCGACCGGACTTTCGGTCAGTTGTTTCAAGGTTTGGATGCCATAAAAAGCTCCTCGTGCATCGTATCCGGTGAGGGTAATTTCTTTTGGCTTGATAATTAAGGAGTAAGCTCCAGAGACTTCTTTTACCTGGGCTTTACGGGCTACTTTCGGTCCGAAATCAATGGTAAGTTTGATACCCTTTTTATTCGTGGGCAGGAAATTCATATAAGCTGAGAATTTATGCTGCTTGTCTTTCAGGTTAATACCTTGTAAGATGGGGCAGGTATTCTCTTTGTTCACTTTTAATTGATGAGGCGTAGGGTTGATGATAAGTCCCTGATGGTCTATCTTTTTCCCCGGTACAGCCCGTACGTCCTGCTTTTCAGAACGCTGGGACGAAAGATCAAAGTCTGCTTCTTGTGCTGATAAAGTTCCGTACATGAAAGTGCACAGTAATCCGGCAGCCATGCATTTTGCATAATGATTCATTTTCATAAAGATGGATGTTTTTTAGGTAATAATAAGGTGTTTGTCTGATTAATATTTTTATTCAAAGATACAGTTTGTTCCTGAATCGTGCAAATAGTGTATAGAATATTGTTATTTTCCTTTATTACAAGCGTTTTATAAATAAAGAATAAACATTAAATAAAAGGTTGATTTGAAATATATTTAATTATTTGTTGTGATATTAATATAAAATAAATATCTTTGGGGCATATCAATTCTATTGTATTAACCTAAAATCAAATTATGAAAAGAACAGAGTTTAAACTCTTGGCAATAACGATGCTGTTGTCAGGATTTTCGGTGGGCTACGTTCATGCCGAAACTCACTCGGAAGCAGTGAGGATGTACGCACCTCAACAAGAAAGCCAATGTAAAGGAGTGGTTTTAGATGAAACCGGTGAAAGTGTAATTGGAGCCTCGGTTTTGGTGAAGGGAACTTCCAATGGAACTATAACCGACTTGGATGGTAATTTTTCCATTCCAAATGTAAAAAAAGGAGACGTAATTGTCGTTTCCTTTGTCGGCTATAAGAACGTGGAAGCTGTATGGAATGGTACAGACCTTAGAATTACCTTGAAAAGTAATACGGAAGAGCTTGACGAAATTGTAGTGGTAGGTTATGGTGTACAAAAGAAGGTAAATCTTACCGGTGCTGTTTCTTCTGTAAAAGGAGATGCTTTTGAAACTCGTCCTATTGCAGATGCTACACAAGGTTTGCAGGGTATGGTGCCGGGATTGACGGTAAGTAATAATAGTTCAGGTAGACCGGGTGCTACAGGTACGTTGACTTTGCGTGGGCAAGGTAATTTGTCGGGGAATGCTTCTCCATATATATTGGTAGATGGAGTGGAAATGGAATTATCCGATGTAAATCCTAATGATATAGAAAATATTTCAGTATTGAAGGATGCTGCTGCTTGTTCTATTTATGGAGCACGTGCTGCTTACGGTGTGATTTTGGTTACTACCAAAAAAGGTAAGGAAGGAAAAATGCGCGCCAATTATCAGGGAACCGTAGGGTGGAGTACACCTACTGTATTACCTGATATGGTAAACTCACTTGACTTTGTGAAATTTTGGAATGATGGAGTCAATAATGCCGGTGCGGGGAATAGAGCTTATTCTGCAGAAAAGATAGCTCAGTTGGAACAATATATGAGAGACCCTTCAAGTATGAATCCTTGGGCTGATTTGAAACCCGGACAATCATTGAATGCGGCCTTTGAGAACTCAGAACTTGGTTTGGGTAACACGGATTATTTTGATTTGCATTACAAGAATTTCAGTTTCAAGCAAAGTCACAATTTAAGTTTCAGTGGTGGCAATAAGAAGGCCCAGTATTATGTTTCTGCGGGTTATTATAATGAAGATGGCATATTGAGGTATGCAGATATGGATTATGCCCGTTATACGGTGAATGCAAATATTACGTCAGAACTGACCAAATGGATGAAATTGAAGTTTAATGCTAAATACATGCATTCGGACAATAAAACGCCATTCAATCAGGGAACAGTAAATGGAGTATCTCTTGACGGAGGTCTGTCGGAAGGTTTTTATCATAGCTTGGCACGTTTCCGTCCAACAGTGTCTCCTATAGATCCGAATGGACATTTTACAGAATTGTCAATGGTGCCTTATTTGCAAAGTGGAACATATACGGATACACAGAATGACCGTTTCAACTTTACTACAGGACTGGAGTTTCAGCCAGTCAAGAATTGGTTTATTTTCTTTGATTATACTTATAAACAAGAGAATATGGAGTATGAGGCTTTAAATGTAGCTCCATACATTTATGAACAAGATGGTGTGACGTTGACTAAGGTGGCGCGTTCTGAATTGGGTGTATCAGCTGATGGACAGTTTACGCGTGCGTATGCCAATACAAGATATCAGAGTATCAATCTTTATACCAACTACATGTTTTCATTAGCTGATAAGCATAACTTTACAGTTATGGCTGGTTACCAGGAAGAAAACAATGATTTTAGCTGGATGAAAAATTCTATTACCGGTTTGTACTCAACTGCTAATCCTAATGTCGGTATGGGTACGGGTGATAAGATTGTGGTGGATACGCGAAATGGATGGGCTACACGAGGATTCTTCGGTCGTATCAATTATGATTTTGACGGAAAGTATCTTGTGGAAGTGAACGGACGTTATGACGGTTCTTCACGTTTTGCCAGTCACAGCAGATGGGGATTTTTCCCTTCTGTATCATTGGGATGGAACATTCATCGTGAAAAATTCATGCAGAAGGCCGAAGGATTCTTGTCAAATCTGAAACTGAGAGTTTCTTATGGATTGTTGGGTAATCAAGCCAATGCGGCATTGTACACGTTTGCTTCTACAATGAGTATCAATGGTAATTTGGGCAATTATATATTTAGTGACGGGCGTCACATGTACACGAACCCCCCGGCCGTTGTAAATCCTAATACTACATGGGAGAAGGTGGAAAGTAAAAATATCGGTCTTGACTTTGGTTTCTTTGGCAATGCCTTGACAGGAACTCTGGATATTTTCCAGCGAGATACGAAAGATATGTTGGGACCTGGACATGATTTCCCCGACATGTTTGGTGCATCAGCTCCTCAGGAAAACAATGCCAATTTGCGTGACAGAGGATGGGAACTATCTCTGAACTATCGAGGTAAGATTGGTAGTGATATTGATTATAGTATTGGTGGATCTATTTCGGATGCAGTGACTAAAGTTACTGAATATTCCAATCCTACCATGACTGATCCAGCTGGTTCTTGGTATAAAGGCAAAACCTACGGAGAAATATGGGGATACCGTACGGACGGACTTATACAGACACAGGAGGAAGCAGATGCATATAATAAGGAATATGATTTGACTTACTTCAGCGGTAAATTGTGGGAACCTGGAGATGTGAAGTATGTGGATTTGGATGGTAAGATAGGAGAAGATGGCCGGAAAGTGATTGATAAAGGAAATAATAAGCTAGGTGACATGGGGGATATGACCGTCATAGGCAACACTACTCCTCGCTACCAATATACCGTAAATGGGTCAATCAGCTGGAAAGGATTGAGTTTGAGTTTGATGTTCCAGGGAGTAGGCAAACGTGATTGGAATCCGAGCGGAGTGTATTTCTGGGGTTTCAGCTCTTTTGCACAGGTTACAGTTTTCAAGGAACACATGGACTATTGGCGTCCGGATAATCCGGATGCTTATTATCCGAAACCTTATATTAATAGTGCAGGTGGAGTAGCACCTTTCCAGAATAAGAATATACAGTCAACAGACCGTTATTTGCAGAATGCAGCATATTGCAGATTGAAGAATCTTACATTGAGTTATACGTTGCCCGATGTATGGGTGAAGAAATTGGCCTTGCAGAAAGTACAAGTATTCTTCTCTGGTGAGAATCTGTTGACTTTCACAAAGCTGAAGGGTATGTTTGATCCGGAAGCTATATTTACTTCAAACACTTATACTTCGGAAGGTGGTAAGAACTATCCTATGAACAAGGTCTTGTCGGTAGGGCTGATTGTTAACTTATAATGCATTGAAATATGAAAAAAATAAATATACTTTTAGCAGTGGCTTTTTCCTTTGGATTAGCCGGATGTTATGATTTGGATAAGATGCCGGAAGGGGTACTTTCTACGGCAGACCCGTTTCAGAGTGTGGGCGAAATGAGAAATTATGTAGACCGTTATTATGAAAGTGGCTTGATAGGGCAAGGATTTATGGCCGGTGGCGGTGGTGGTATTGCAGGTCAGGATTATGACAGTGACAACATGAGTAGTATGGCAGCTAATACACGACTGATGGGGCAGACTGCATTGAGTAATGCTGTTGAATTGTCAAACTATACCTATATTAGAAATATAAACTATCTGCTTAATAATATCGAAAATTGCCCTGAGAAGGGTAGTGTGGAATATAACCAACTCAAGGGAGAAGCGTTGTACTTCCGTGCATGGTATTATTATAGAATGTTTATTGATTATGGAGAATTGGCATGGGTAGACAAACCTTTGGATCCCGACATGGAGGTGATGATGTTGCCCCGGGAAAGCCGTACGTTCATTGTCGACAAAATTCTTGAGGATTTGGGTAATGCCAGAGATTTGATGGGTGAACAGAATAATTCATCTTCCATGAGACTCCATCGGGATGTGGCTCGTGCATTGATCAGTGAAGTAGCATTGTTTGAGGCTACGTGGGAACGCTATCATTATGCAAAAGAAAAGGATAAATCTGAAAAATTCTATGATTATACCTTGAGTGAAGCTGATTTGAATGCGAAGATTGAAAGCTATCTTGAAACGGCAATCAAAGCTTGTCAGGAAGTGGAAGCGCGGGGTGTTTGGAGGATCTATAATACGGGTGACATTAATAATGACTATCGTAAGCTTTTTGATACCCCGGATCTTACGACCAATCCGGAAGTTTTGTGGTTTAAAATGTACGATGGTGACAAGGTAGGAAACAGTGTGACTCGTTATTTGAATACAGGAGGTGGAAATATTGGTATATGTGCTTCGCTGGTAGACGATTATTTGTCGAGAGATGGTAGACCCTTATATGGTAATGAGTTGCTGGAGTTAAAGAAAAACTATCCGAATGAGTTGGATCCTGCGAATCGTGATCCACGCTTGGCTCAAACAGTAGCATTTCCTGGTCAACGCATGAAGCCGGAAAGAGATGGTAATCCATACATACTTCAATGGCCTTCTTTGGCCGGAGATGGTACGGCGTTCGGAACAAATCTTACAGGTTATGTGATGCTCAAACATGTAGAAATAGACTGTGCAGGAGACTATATCAGTGAATACAAAGGAACGACTCCGGCTATCCAGTTCCGTTATGCAGACATCCTGTTGAATCATGCGGAGGCTTTGGCTGAGCAGAATGGTGAGGCTAATGCCACTACAATTAAGAATGTACTGCAACCGTTGCGTGATCGTGCCGGTATGCCTGCTGTGGATTTTGACAGGGAATATAATACGGATGCAAGTTATCCGTTCAAGAATCTGAACAAATATGTGCAGGCTGTCCGTCGTGAAAGAAGAGTTGAAACGGCCTTGGAAGGAAAACGGTTGAAAGATATCTTGCGCTGGGCTGCAGCTGAAGAACTTATTATAGGTAAGGTTCCTATGGGAGCATTGTTTATTGGTAGTAATTTGCCACAGCATTATGGTTCAGAATTGAAATACGATTTGGCAAGTGACAATAACCTGTTCCTGACAGGAAATCCGGGAGATGCCCTTCGTTATATTTTGCCAGTACCTCCTTCTTCAATGCCGGAGGGATGGCAGTTTAAGTCTAACAGAGATTATCTGCAGCCTATACAGGAGAGAATGTTGAATTTGATGGATGGATTATGGAAACAGAATCCTGGGTGGTAATTCGTTCTTGATGAAAGTTAAAGAAAAAGAGGCGTTCGGTAGAACAGCCTCTTTTTTTATGTCAATTCTGTAACGATTTAGTAACGGAACTTTGTCTGAAGTGGGCATTTTAATGTCTTTCGGTTGTCCACCGGATAAACAGAAAAAGTCCCGTAAAACGTTGATTTTACGGGACTTGTCTTAAATTGTCTACCTGATGTCTTAGGTTTCAGCGGAGAGACAGGGTTATGAACCTTTCTCCCCAAAATCCTTATGAATCAACATTTTAATTCAGTTCAAATTTTCAAGTGTAACGATTTAGTAACTGAAAACTGTCTTTTTGTGTCACTCATAAACTTTCGCTTGTCTAAGCTTTATCATTACATTACAAAGGTACATTTTCCGGATCATATTTCCAAATCTTAGTCTCTTTTTATGTTCTTTATTCCCTTTGGAGAACTACTTTTGTTCTGCTGATTAATTATTATTTTTCCAATCATTATTGTCACAAGAATTTATCTTTCTATAACTCTCATGGATTGCAAAACAATAACTTCATTTTTTTGTCGATATTGATATGCTACATATTCCGGAGCATACCCGTTCACTTTCCAGCAGCTTATAAAGCATAAAAAT